>Ga0307379_10001806_pt1 | contig 32717 bp, 35 predicted proteins | sample UN2MG_FD_202237 | JGI IMG/M metagenome (GOLD analysis project Ga0307379, IMG submission 202237) | Soil microbial communities from Risofladan, Vaasa, Finland - UN-2 | ecosystem: Environmental > Terrestrial > Soil > Coastal area > Acid sulfate soil | place: Finland: Risofladan, Vaasa | collected...
GCAGTAGAAACGGCTTTTTATGATACCAAAGATTTTCAGAATGATGGAGATTTACATGTAGTGAACTTTAAGGATGAGACTATAACTAGTTATTATCATGGTTGGGGAACTTGGGAAGAGCATTATGGGAACCAACATCATGCAAATAAAGATTATTTGAGATTTGGGAGTGTAGATAAACAAAACAGGCGCTGACCTTGCCCATCAGGCGGAGCCGAATTTTCTTAATCTGACCACGTTGGATTAATTACATAGTTCTATGAAGCCATCAGAAAAAAAGAAAAAACTAGTTGAAGAGTTGGTTAAACTTTTTGAAAAGTTAGATGTTGTGCAACTGTATCATCTACCTAGACAAGACGTAACACAAAATTGGTTAGCAGACACAGCTGCTGTATTAAAGAATCTAGATGAAGGTGATTACCAAGAATTCGTCCAGCTAAGCAAAAGTATTACCCCAACGGAAGGCAATCGAGAGATTAGAAAAAAAGCAGCTTACGAGATTAAAGTCTTTGTAACACGTAAGGTTGCAGAATATAAAAGATATGATTTTAGTAGTTTAGATAAAAAGGAGCCTGAGCCAATTTTGAAATTTGGTGAGCCAGGTAAAGCAGGACAGCCTGGTGGAGGTGGAACCGTTTATATGCAAGGAAATATTAATATAGCAGGTACCGGCAAAGTTAGTGCTGATGGTGGTGACTATGTTGGCCAAAAAAATATTACAAGCGGAGATAGTAGCCCAATCCAAACAGGAGATGCAAACATTAACATTGGTGACATTACTGATTCATTTAACAAAATAAGAGAACAAATTCCGCAGAACATAGAGTCATCTAGTCAAGAAAAAGCCATAGAACTTTTAGGTAGTTTAGAAAATGAGCTTAAAAAAGACAATAAGGAACCAAGTAAAATTACTGAAATTTTTAGACAAATAAAAAGAGCTTCTAAGTGGTTGGCAGGTCAATTAACCCAAGGGGCTGTTGGTGGTTTAATTAAGGCTTATCTTCCTCCAGTCATGGTTGCAGAGCTATCTTAACTTAAAGAGTTTACAATCTTCATTTTTTCTATTTCCTCTCTCAATTCCTGCACAAACCTGAAATCTTCAAATACCTTGATAATATGGGGAAAACTCTTGGTTATATTAAGGTTACGCCCTTCGAGCTAGCTTCAGAAAGCCCGATTTTCTGGGATTTTTTGGTTTGTGGTAGAATTAATAAGAGGGATAAAAAATGAAAATTGTTATTGGAGAGTATCAGCAGAATGACTGGAAACAGATTGTTAGTTTAATGTCTGAATTTGGTGCATATCTTGAGAAAATAGATAATATGCATAAAACTCAATTTAAGGGCGGCGGAGCAAAATATTTTACAGAAAAAATGCTAAAAGAGGCAAGGGAGGAGCAAGGAAAAGTTTATGTAGCACATATTAAAGATAGGTTAATTGGTTTTATTGGTGGCTATATTGGCAGTCAAGATAAAGAAGAACAAATGGAGGCAATCCAGACAAAACCAGGGATAATTAATGAATTATATGTTGCCCCACAATATAGAAGTAAAGGAATAGGAAAAAGGCTTTTGGCTAAGCTGGAAGATTACTTTAAATCTCAAGCTTGTGACATTGCCCGTTTAGATGTTTTTGCTCCTAATAAACTGGCACGTCAGTTTTATGCCTTGCAAGGATATAAAGAGCGTTCTTTAATTATTATGAAACCTTTAAAATAAGGCTTTATTTACGAATTTAATCTTAAAAGTAGTCCGAACTTCGTCCACGATGGGGAGCCAGTCGGTACTTAATATAACTCCCCTCGCTGACTTGTTTTTATTAGAACTTTCCGTGTTCTGGATTCTAATATGTTATAATTTAATTAATGGAAGTCAATATCCCACAAGCTCCCACCACACAGAAAACACAACCTGAAGTTAAGAATATTTCTCAAAACCCACAACCCTCTATTATCCCCCAAACACCCCCCAAACTAACTCTACCCAAAAACCCCAAAAAGAGATTGATAATAAAGATTTTAATTATTTCATTAGTTCTAATTGGCTTAGGTATAGGAGGATTTTTTGTTTGGAAAAACTTTTTTGCTACCAAAGAGGTGATTTACAAAGGAGCTTGGATGCCTGCGCTGGATAAGGGTGGGTTGGCTTCTATTATGCCGGTGATGAAGGACCTGGGAATGAACACTGCATCCTTAGCAATTGGAATTATTCAAGAGGAGGGCAATCCAGTTGTTCGTTTAGAGACGTCTTACGCACTCGATAACATTCGACTTGCTCAAGAAAACAACATGAAAGTTATGCTGACCCCAAACCTTTACCCTAAACCCAGGCCTAGGCTAGGAGAGAAAGATTTAGAAAAATTAAACTCTCTGATTATTGAGGCGGCTGAATTTGCAGAAGAACATGATGTTGAAATTTTTGCTCCTCTAGCTGAGCCACAGACTGTGCTTTCAGTAGATGTTTTCAAGTGGGGACAGGAGATTCTTCCTAAAGTTAAAAAAGTTTATCATGGTGAAATCTATTGGTCCTTTGGTGGAGTCGGCTCACCACCTGATAAAACAGCAATAGCTCGGATAGCTAAAGAGCCACCGGGAGAGTTCACAGGATATGATTATATAGGTCTTACTCTTTTGTTTCCAGTAAGCGAAAGTCTAGAGCCAAAGGACCGGCTGCAGTGGGCTGACATACTGACACTAGAAGGCTATTCACAACATGTTGAAGGGGCTATAGATTATATGCTCGCCAGAGCAGAGAGGGATGGCTGCAAAGGAGTTATTATTGACGAATTTGGCGTGTTTGACAGGTTCTTTGTAGAGGGGGCTGGTATAGTGGATGTTTTAGAAGAGGGGTGGATGAGTGAAGAAGAGCTTGCGAGAGCCTTTAAGATAGTTTTTGAAAAAGGAAAAGGCAAAGTATCTGGGTTTATGCTTGGATACTTTGCTGAGGGGGAAGTGCCTGGAATGCCGGGTGTATATATTAAAGGATACTCAGACGCAGAGAAAGAAGTGATTAGAAAATATTTCACGGAAATTTTGTAAAGAGCGGTAGCAACTTGTTCTCTCTAAAAATAGATAACTAAGTAGCTAAAACTAAGCAAGGCTTTACTTTTGCTATCTCCTCTCGTAAATCCTGCACAAACCTGAAATCTTCAAAAACCTTGATAATATGGGAAAAACTCTTGGTTATATTAAGGTTACGCCCTTCGAGCTAATTTGTTTTAATCTAACCACGAACCTTGTTTTCATTATGTTAAAATGAAAAGTATGAAAAGAAATGTTTCTTTTTGAGCTTCAATTCTGGTATTCGTTATGTTTGCTTTAGTGGTTGGGGTGGTTGCTAGTTTACAGCTGAAGCCTGAATTAAGAAAAGATTTAGAACTTCCCATTACTAGGGAGCAACCCACACCCTTCCCGATTATTATTGAAGAGGAAAACATGTTGGATAAAGTTGTTACTGCAGTTTTTGGATATGTAGTCAGTGGAGGTGATACAACTCCAGAAGGACTTTTGGACACACCAAGGAAGTTTGTTTTTAAAATTAAAAAAGACAGTGGTATTTTTGTAAATGTCACTTATACTGCTTACCCACCTTCTCCCGTAGGAGATAGGGAAATGGGAAAAATTCGATTAAATTTCCATACGGGTACGATTAGGGTTGGCGACTATTTAATAACCCACGGCGTTTATGATAAAAAAACAGATATGGTTGTTGTTGCCCAAGAGGGAGATTATATCGAAACTTATTTCGAGAGACCTTAAACTTAAAATTTTCTTATTTGCCTCAATCTTTCTTTTGTTTGTTCGACTACTGCTACTGTCTGAAAAGCCTTAATAATTTCAGTTAGATTAATCCTAGGACTAGGGAGCCACGGATTTTGGTTTTAAGATAACTGCTTGATTATCTCCTTCCTTTTTTTAAAAGCGGCGCTGAGCATTTAAGAGCCAAATGTCTTGTAACTTAAATAGTTTTTTGCTATAATACCTCTGTATGCCAAAAATAGAATTCGACCCAGTTATTAGAGATTCTTTAGGCCATCCTATTCTTGAAGATAAACTTAGTTTAAGAACTCAAGAAGTTGAAGATGTTTTAGAACTTCTAAGGAACAGTTCTGTAGTAGTTCTTACCGCTGATGAAAACGCCTCTGGCAAATCAACTTTTGGCAGAATTTTAAGGCATAAAATCTTAACAGAACCTGAAAACCAACAATTCTCTGACTGTGTTTTTATGAGAGCTAATCAAATTGAAATCGCTTATCATGAACCCAGAAGACAAGACAGATTTTCTGGCCATGACGGCTTGTCTTATCCTGACTTGGTTCGATTTAAAGGATTAATCATTCTTGACGAGGTTTATCCAGAATATGTGCTACTTGCTCTTACAATGAAAAAAGCCAAGCTTTTATTAATTGTTCAACCAAATTTCCTAGAAAGCCCTTCTGATGATATAGATGAAAAATTTACAACTTGGCTTAAAGAAAATAATATACCGGTTTATAGATTACAGCCGTATGTTCCAAAAGTTGGGCTTTAGAAATCAAAAACTCAAACTAGTTCGAACTTCGTCCACGATGGGGAGTTAGTTTCAGAAGCCCAGTTTCCTGGACTTTTTTGATTTGGTAGAATATAGATATGAGAATTTGCGTCAATTTTAGACAAAGCATTTATCGCCAAATAATATAAACATTCCAATATTCTTAAGAATTTGAGAATATTTTATTATGAAACTGACTTTTTATGGAGGAATAAATGAAATTGGGGGAAATAAAATTTTGTTGGAAGACAAAAGCACTCGATTTTTTTTGGATTTTGGGAAGGGTTTTAAGGAAGCTGGAAAATATTTTGAAGAATTTGTGAATCCAAGGGTGGTTCATGGAATTAAAGATTATTTGGAGTTAGATTTGATTCCAAAATTAGAGGGTTTGTACAGAGAGGATTTGATTGAAATTTTGAAAAATAAATATGAAAAGGATTTTTAACTTAATTTTAGCTGTTTTGATTTGCCAGGGAGCAGGCCTGGTGGGGTTAATATTTACCACTCCTGCAATCCCTTCTTGGTATGCTGGGCTTGAAAAACCAAGTTTTAGCCCTCCTAATTGGTTATTTGCTCCTGTTTGGTTTCTTCTTTATACCTTGATGGGTATTGCTGCCTATTTAATCTGGAATAAGGGGATTGGGAAGAAAGAAGTCAAAACTGCTTTGATATTCTTTGCCATTCAACTGGTTCTTAATTCCTTATGGTCAATCATCTTTTTTGGCTTGCGCTTGCCCCAATATGCTTTCTTGGAAATCATTGCCCTCTGGGTTTTTATCTTGCTGGCTACTTTGAGCTTTTATAAAATTTCTAGAATTGCTGGGTTGTTGCTCATTCCTTATATTTTGTGGGTCAGCTTTGCGGCGATTCTTAATCTTTTTATCGTCAGGTTACTAGAGTTATAAAAATTACTCTAATTGTATCTCTAAAAAAGAATTTACTTGCTTTGATGTAAACTCTGGATATTCAAGCTCAGTTACCCAGTCAATTCGTCGGAAAACATACCATCGTTCGAGCTAGTTGGCATTTAATATAACATGCCCGTGATTTAACATTTTTTTCGCAAAGTGATAAAGTTCGTTTATGGCAAACATTGAAAGGGGGGCTAGTGAACTTTGTTAGTACTTCTTATTTGCAGAGGCTAGCTCACGATTTTCGAACCCAGTCCCACAGTAGTTTAGGATCGTAGTCTTCCTCCATTAGACGCTTTATAGTTTCCCATAGTTTTGGTGGAATTGGGTGCCCATTGAATTCCGCCACACCAAATTCAACCGTAGCTAACTCTGACGTTTTAAATCCTGGTTCTCTAAGCTCTAATACGTGAGCTGGTATAATTTGATTTTTAGAGGCGAACCAACACATTGTCCAGCCTTTTTTAACTTCCATCATGTAGCTACTAGCATCTTCTTCTTGCGAATCAAAATGATGGATGTGGAGATTTCCCTCAGGATCAACAGCCAAAAAAGTTAATATGCCTGTCTGAGGGACTTCGCAAAAAGTTGTTTCTGACACGACATGTTGAATAAGAGTTCGACAACCAGATTCAATTGTAATCAAAGCCCCATCCATTACTGTTTCATCAACATCTTTTAATTTCCATGCAAGAGAGTAAACACCCTCAACCCCATATTCTTCTATAGAACCCCAAGGCGAATGTTCAATCTCAAAAGTTAAGTCTCTTACCTTAACATAAGTCTTGCTTTCGTCTGTAAAATCGATTGTCCTTGGTCGCCTTGGTCCCTCTATCATACATCAATATTTTATCAACTTAGAGGCAGATTATCAATGTTATAAGATATTTTGCAGGGTTTAGTAAACTACGTTGAAACTTATTTTAGAGAAAATAGCTGGTTCGAATCTTCGAAGAGAAAACAGCGAGATTTGCAAGGATTATCAGTTTTTTTAAGAGATCTCGGTCACTTGGGGTGCTCAAGCTTGCTGCGAACCGTGGACAGAGTTCGAACCTTTTTTATAAAATAGAATTTGTTATCAATTCCTAGAAAAATTATAGTTTATCTGGAGAATAGTCACAGCGCTTAGCAGAGCAAAAAAGAGGCCAGTTATTAAAATATAGACTATCCACCACTTAACATATTCTATGAATTCTTCCCGGGAATTAATTTTTATATTTAAAAATGGGTCTCTAGTAACCATTAAGTTACACAAATAAACAAGAGTCCTTGCAATTAAATAACTGCCCAAAAAGAAACCCGTTAAACAACCCACTAAATAAGCCCACCAAGGGCGATTTAATAATATTCCAAATATTGTAGGTAGGGAAAATATTTGGATTATGCCGGGGATCTCCTTAAATAGAAAGAGAAGGTAGGGCTTTAAGTAATATCTTTGTGGAATTTTTTTCGACATTTTCTCTAGGTATGCCTTTGGGGTAAATGGTAAGGTTAGTTATTTACTCCCATAGTTTATTTTCTCTGAGTTGCGCGGTACTAAGCAGGTCAGTCTAGAACTTTTGAATCTTATAAATTATTCTCTGCTTAACTGATGACCAATTCATTAAACATATCCGACTCTTCATCTTTCCACTTTCCAGTCCACGACAATAAAAATTGGCGGGAAACTTTTTTAGCATTATTGCTATAAACAGATATTTTTATCTTATATTTTCCTGGAGTTAAGCAGTCTTGCTGCGAATAGTACTTTTCGGGAAGTTCAAGGATAAACTTATTAGTTGCCTCATCTCTCTTAGAAAACCCTTTATATATAAATTGATAATAATCATCTGGGTGTTGAACTTTACCTAGGTCGCAGTACATTTCTTTTTCTGGTTGAATAGTTCTTTTATACGGATCTCTTATTCCCGACCATTTTAAATTTACAGGTGAAATTTTTTTATTTTCTACCATCTCACCCGCACCGTTCTCTTTAAAAATCTTTTCTAAAAAAACTTCACACTCTTCAGCTTGGGTTTTGCCAAAATTTTCGACTAAGAATCTAAAATAATAGACAGGAAAGTCTGAGTTTTTCCCAACCCTCCGTGTTTGATGACAGCCTGGAGTTGCCAACTTAAATTTGATTCTTAATCCTGGTTGGAAATACTTACGTTTAAGTTTTTCAGCTATATACGGAGCATAAATGGCCATTGCTCCCAAGAAAAGTGTTGAGCAAATCTGCACCCACTCGCTAATAAATATCCGCGAATTCATCAATGCCGAGACTGTAGAGATTTTCATACCTTGCTGAGCAGGTCGGTCTGGGACCTGTTAGTCCCTATAACTCGACCATTCTGAGTATATCATTTTAGGCTAAATGAGACAAATGAGACAGTATAAAAAAGAGGTCATTTATAATTAGAAATATCTAATTTTTTTCTTTCCCTATAGTATTTTTTCCACTTTTTTCTTGTTAACTTCATGCCAGCGATCAGTTGTGAGAGAAAGTCTACCCATTTATCCTCATAAAGGTAGTCTTTATGTACTTCATCATATAAACAATATTCAGTTTCAGTATCGACGGGATCTTTGTCTTCTCCGCTAACCGGACGAATATCGAAAATAAAATAAAGGCATTTGTGGTCGTAGTGAGTCAATGACTTTTTAGTGTTCTTTTTTATTTCGTTTAAAACAGCAGATGGGAGTAGTTTTCCAGCACTTATAACATCTCTCTTCACAACTTTATCTTTGATTATTGTTGTCACTTTCTGGTAGTTTTTTCGATCTTCTTCGTTTAGTTCATCCCAACGAACAAACTCTATAGCCAAATCTGATCTGTTTGTATTACTAATTTTCGGTATCTGAATTAGTTTGATGCTGTATTCTTGAGAGTTGAAAACGTTATCGTCAAGACTGGTTCTAAATTTGTCAACATACTGTTTTATTGCTTTAATGTCTTTAGACAATAATGTTTTACTGGCTCTCTGTTGTTCCTCTGTTCTGAACTGAGAAAATTGTAAGGAAAAGGAGAGAGCCTCGTTCAATGCGTAATCGCCTCCATAAAGATCAACCAACAAATTCTCATAGTTGTAGAGACAGGCCTGACATTCTCCAAACACACTTGCTTCAAGTTCCTTTGATGAAACATAACGGTGTTCAATTTTATGTCTTAATCCAATAATAAATTTGAGGTTTGCACGGACTCCGTTCGAGAGCTTATCAGATTTGAGTTTGTTAAACTCCTTAACGCACTTTGCTAAATCCCAGGCCTTTCTCTCGCCATTAATCCTCTCGTATCTGCCATTCTTTTTTTTGTAGTAATATTTATCACCTATCTCCTGGTAAAAATATGACTGAAGCAACCTTGTCCAAGCCATCACCATTAAAGTTATATAGTTTTGTTGTCGAAAGGTTGTTCTAGGCTTGTTGTACACTTCAACTGCTAGTAGTGCCGAGTCAACAGAACTGAGTAAAATACTTTTTGTTTTTCCTGTCCGCAATTTTTTCATATTTGTTTTTTCGATCTAACAAACTTTACTTTCATTTTTGCCTTCTTGAGATACTTTTTGAAAAACTCCTTATTCTCTTCTATCAAGTAGACGGCGTAGTAGATACTTCCGGCTTTTTCGAAAGTCTAGGATCTTGCTATGTTCGTCGCCCCTATTGGCAGTCAGCATCGCAGGCAATACCATCTTCATCTCCATCTCTTCTAGTACAACCACAAACATTTAGTTGATATTGAGCTTCTGCACAAGATGACATTTGAGGACAAGTTTTTGAACAATCACAAGTGTAACTTTCTGATGTTTGATTAGTGGATTGCTGAGTAGGCGGGGTTGCATTAGTGGGAGCTGATGGAGTTGTTTTTGGAGTAACCTGGGGTGATGTTTGAATTTGTTGAGAGGGATTGCAAATATCTCCCCACAATCCTTTCTTTTCCTCTCTTGCTTTTCTTTGAGCTTCCAAAAATCGGTCTTGGTATCTAACATCAGGGGGATAGCTGCTTGACTGGGCATAGCCCTCTTTTACAAGGTATTCGTTCACAAACATATCACCAAGCCAAACATACCTTAAAAGCCTACCATATTTGTCTGTTTCTGAAACATCTTTTTCTAGTTTAACTTCTTTCCCTTCAACTAATTCTTTGTTTTTTTGAGAAGCTTCTTTGCCATAACACTCAACTGGATTGCTGGGATGAACAGTTTCAGGGGTATCGATGCCTATATAGCGAACTTCTTGACCTCCTTCGATTTCAATTGTGTCTCCATCAATGACCCTAGTAACTATTGCTACTTCCACGTTTGAAGTGGTTGGTTGCTCTACTAATGATGGATGTGTTTCTTCTATTGATTCTCCTGCTACTGTTTGACTTTCCTGTTTACTGTTTTCTGCTTGAAGTACTTGTTCTCGAGGAGTAGTTTCAATAGTCAAACAAAAAAGGACAAAGAAAAGAACAGTTGCGCCGCCAAAGAATAAGCTGAGCTTTTTGCGTGATAAGTCTCTTTTAAAATATCGAGAGAAAATGCTTGGCTTGATTAAGCTAATTACTAGAGGAACTGGTGAGAGTAGAAATAGAAGCAAAAAGATATCGTCCACACTAACTAAATTATACCATTTCAATTTTAAGTTTACATTTCAACCTAAATTATTACAATGATATCAAGGGTTAAAATTGACTTTTACTTTATAATTTGTTTTAATCTAGATAATTGAAATTCAGTGTTTGGCTGCCCGAAAGGGCAGTTTTTATTTATCTCCTGCCTGCTGGTAAAGGGAAGGAGGTGAGTTATGAGAATCTTTCTGACGCTGCAATCTTTCGTTTTGACTGCCATGATTTTTGCTTCACAAGTTTATGCCCAACCCGATGATGTTTCCAAAGTCCAAAATTTTATGATGAACACCATAGAGATTTTGGTTACCTTGGCCGGGATTTTAGCCGCCCTTTTCTTTGTCTGGGGAGGAGTGGGATATATTACCAGTTCCGGTAATCCCGAATATTTGGAAAAATCAAAAAAGACTATCTTTTATTCCGCCATTGGGCTGGCTGTATCTTTGGGAGCATATGTATTAGTCAATATTGTCACCCAGACTGCCCAAAGCGCCTTTGGCCAATAATTAAAAGTAAAACCAATGCTACTGACCGCAGTTTTATTAACTGCCTTCTTCTGCCTCCTTGCCCCTAGTTCGGTCCTTGCTCTTGACCAGTACCCCGAAATCCAATCTTTCACTAGCGACCTGCTTTCAAACCTTTCTATTTTAGCTTCTGTCTTTGTTGCCTTTTTCCTCATCCGCGGCGGCTATCTGTATATCACTTCCAGCGGCAACCCGGAAGCGCTTGAAAATGCCAAAAAGACCATCAGGAATGCCTTAATCGGCCTGGTTTTGGTTTTATCGGCCAGCGCCTTTTCTTCAATCCTGACGACTTCATTTACCACGCCATCACCAGGCTCTGACACAAGTCAAATCCAGCTGGCACCTTTAGAAACAGTCGAGCCCGAAGGCGGTTTGACCCAAGTCTTAACCGAGGCCATCGCCGGGTTTCTGAAAAATATCATCCAGAGCGCCACCAAGCCTTTGACCGACAGCGTGATCTCTTTCCTGACCACCACCCCTTTAGTGGCCACCAACCAATCCATCTTTAACTTCTGGCTGGTAATCCTAGGCATTGCTGACTCGCTTTTCGTGCTGGTGATTGTTCTGCTCGGTTTCCAGCTGATGAGCGCCTCGACTTTTGGTTTTGAAGAGGTTGAGCTGAAAAAACTGCTGCCAAGGATCGGTCTGGCCTTTTTACTGGCCAATGTTTCCATTTTCATGGTCGACTGGGTGATCCGTTGCAATAACGCCCTGGTGACGGCCGTCATCAACGCCACTGGCGGGCTGAACCAGGCCTGGATAGAAAATGCTTTTAAACCGTCGGCGCTTTTCATCGGGAGCGCCGCTATCATTACCCTTGTCTTTGGTGTGCTTTTTATTATCCTGACCGTCGTCCTCTTGCTTTTTTACATCAGTCGGCTGATTGTTATTGCTCTCGGGGCTGTCCTGTTGCCCTTGGTTTTCATGCTTTGGGCTATCCCCAGACTGGCTGACTTTTCCGAAATTGCCGTCAAAAGCTACCTGACCACTATTTTTTCGGTTTTTATCCATGTGGTCGTAATCCAGTTGGCCGCGTCGTTTTTAACCCTGCCGGGCGAATCGGACACTCCTGGCATAATGGCTGTCCTGGTCGGCATTGGCCTGATGTTCACCCTGATAAAAACCCAATCAATTGTCTATCAGATGGTTTTTTATAACACCGGCAGAGCGATTATCAAAAAGTTTGGCGGCCAGGTGATCAATGTCCTTCAGGCCAGGCAAGCCGAAGATTCAGTCACCGGCAAAACCGGGGCCAAAACCCCAGAAAAGGTGATCAACGCATGAAAACAACGCCCATCCCGGCTCAGATAACTACGGTTGAGGACAAAATTGCCGGCAACCTGAGCATGGTGCAGCTAATTCTTCTTTTGTCACCCCTTTTCCTCAGTGTCTTTGTTTTTGCCGTCTTGCCCGAAAAACTGCATTTCAGTTCCTATAAAGTCGTCCTGATGCTTTCGGCTTTAGCCGTCTTTTTGACCCTGGCAATCAGGGTCAAGGAACGGATTGTTTTAACCTGGCTGGTTTTATTGGTCTCTTACTACCTGCGACCGCATATCTTTGTCTTTGATAAGAATGATGACTATCTGCGAGAAGGTAAATCATCAAAAAACAATGAAATTAAAAATTCTTCAGCCAATAAGCAAACTAAAGAGAAAAAGAAAAAAGCAAACAGTTTATCAATTCTAAACCTGATTCAATTGGAAAACCTGATTAACGATAGAAACACCAAAATGGCCATTAAATTCAGCCGGAAAAGGAGGCTCACATTAAACCGCTTTTAAAAAAGAAAATCTCATCAAGAAGACAGATTAAAATCAAAGAAGTCCGGGACGGTATTTTGGTTTTACCAGAAAACAAATACCGGATCGTGATTGAAACCTCGGCCATTAACTTTGAACTGAAAAGCGAAGCCGAGCAAGACGCTTTGATTGATAATTTCCAGAATTTCATCAACTCTTTGCCTTGCCCAATCCAGATTTTAATCAGGGTCCGCGAGGTTGATATTGATAATTACCTAAAAGAATTCATCAGTAACAACAACCACGAAACCAACAAGCTTTACCGCCAGCAGATAAAGCACTACGGCCAATTTGTCAAAAAACTGGTCAAAGGCAACAAAATCCTTTCCCGGCGTTTTTACTTGGTCGTTCCTTATGAGCCAGAGTCAGAAAAAACAGACTTTAATTTGGTCAAAGAGCAAATCAACCTTAGCCTGGACATTGTCGCTAAAGGATTAGAGCGCCTAGGAATGAAAACCAGAAGCTTAAATAGCCTGGAAATCCTGGAACTCTTTTACAGTTTTTACAATCCCGGAGTTTACAAAACCCAGCCGATCAAAGAAAAAACCTATCAGATGTTATCAACCAATAAAGATGCCATTCAAACTACCAAAGCTTAAAAAAAGCAAAAAGCATGGCCAAAAGACCATCGAGCTGTCATTTGGCCAACAGGACCAAATGGACCTGATTTCTTACGACGGCCTTGAAGAACACCAAGATTACTTGAAGATGGGAGGTAAGTATTTACGGACGCTATTTATCTCCGGCTATCCTTATGTCGCCACTACCGGCTGGCTAAACAACCTGGTTAATTTCAACCACAACATTGACATTGCCTACCACCTTGAACAGGTTGACTCAAAGCTATCCCTGCCCAAACTCAACCGGAAAATCACAGAGCTGGAGTCAACCCGGCGGGTGCTGCAGCAACAGGGAAAAATTATTGGTCCGGAAATACTTGATCCTTTAAAATCAGCCATTGATTTAAAAAACAATATTATGCGCGGCCAGGAAAAGCTTTTCCAAGTTTCTATCTACATTCACCTGATGGCTGGTTCTCTGGTTGAACTGGAAAAGTTAACCACCTTAGTGGAAACGGTTTTGGCCACCAAGCTCTTTTACACCAAAACAGCGGTTTTCCAGCAGCTTGAAGGCTTGCAGTCAATCCTGCCCAGAGCCGAAAACATGCTTAGCCAAAAACGAAACCTGGACAGCTCATCGGCGGCTCTGACTTTTCCTTTTACTTCATCCGAGCTGGTCCAGGAGACAGGGATTTTATATGGGGTTAACCTCTCTAATAATTCTTTGGTGATGATTGACCGCTTCTCTTTAAACAACGCCAACAGCATTGTCTTTGCCCAGTCTGGATGCGGCAAGAGTTATGCTGCTAAAGTAGAAATCCTGCGCCAGTTGATCCAAAAGACTAAAGTGCTGGTAATTGACCCGGAACGGGAATACCAGCAGCTTTCCAAGTCTTTAGACGGCACCTACATTAAACTGTCGGCCAAATCCAAAGAAAAAATTAATCCCTTTGACTTTTCGGTCAGCTCTTTTGGCAAAGACAACAATTTAGTTGAGCATATCCAGGACTTAACGGAAATAGTTTCCTTAATGGTGGAAGGCCTAACTTCTGAAGAAAAGGCAGTTATGGATAAAACCATTGTCAAGACCTATAAAAACCTGGGTTGGGCAATCCATGGCAAGAAAAAAGGCAAAAGATACCCGCTGGTGAAAGACCTGTACCAAACGCTCAAAAAGGACCGCCAAAGAAAACTCTGCGTCCGGCTGGAAAAATATGTCAAAGGTTCTTTGGCCAATGTCTTTAACCAGCAGACCAACATTAAGCTGAACAACCGTTTAGTCGTCTTTGATATTAAAGACCTGCCCGAATCTTTGCGCCAGATAATGATCTTAATTATCTCCAATTATGTTTACAACCAAGTAAAATCCAATCCCCAAAAACGGCTTTTGGTCATTGACGAAGCCTGGACCCTTTTACAGCATGAAGAGAGCGCCCGGTTTATTGCCGGACTGACCAGAAGGGCGCGCAAATATTACCTGGGAGTGAACATCATTTCCCAGGCAGCCAATGACTTTTTGGGCAATGAATACGGCCAGGCGATTGCCTCCCAGGCCTCATTGCGGATTTTGATGCGGCAGGACACCACCACCATTAAAAAAGTGGTTGATGAGTTCAAATTAAGCGAATACGAGCAGAAATTCCTGCTTACTTGCGACAAAGGCGAAGCGATCGTGATTGCCGACCAAAACCATGTGGCTATCAAAGTAGTCGCTTCGGAAAAAGAACATCCGCTGATAACCACTGACCCGGCCGAAAGATACTCCTTGCGGTGAACCCTTTTTTTATAACCACCTTTTTTTCCCTTAAAAAGGAATTTTTCTACGTGCTGTTGGCTTTTCTCCTGGTTATCCTGATGCCGATTATCGGGGTGATTATTCTCACCCGAATCGGTTTGGATTTTGTTTCTGAAAGACTGGTTAGCTTAAGCGAAGTAACCAATGAGGTTCAGATATTAAACCCAGTTGACGGCAGCGTTTATAAAACAATTAAAGGCGAGTTTTTCTGGCCGGTTAATGGTGTTGTTACCCTAGGGTTTGGGGAATTAAGCTTATGGCAACTCCTTCATACCGGCATTGACATCGCCAACCCCGAAGGCAAAAGGGGCGATTCGATAACTCCCTTCATGCCCGGAACCGTAATCTATTCAGGCCAGATTTTTTGGGGCTTTGGCAAGCATGTGATTATTGACCACGGGGATAACGTTAGCTCTATTTATGCCCACCTGGATAGTATCTGGGTAGATGTGGGGCAGGAAGTAAGCCCAGGAGATATCTTAGGCACCGAGGGTAGTACCGGTTGGTCAACCGGACCGCATCTACACTTCCAGATTAATGTCTTTGGCATACCGGTAAATCCAAGGGTGTTTTTAGGAGGAAATTAATAAACTTTTGAAGTGAAGTTTTGCGTAATTGCTTAATTTTCGTTAAAATGTTCGTATAAACACTAGTTGTGCGATAAATGAAATTTAAATGAATGATACTAAGGGTTCCATTTAAAAAACAAAATCATTCTAATACCTGTGGAGCGGCGTGCTTAGAAATGGTATTAAAATACTATAGTGTTAATGTAGCTGAAGAGGACATAGCCAAAGAAATACTGATTAAGAGTCCTGAAACTGGAAGAATTTACATCAGGACAGCACACTTAGTTCACTATGCAATTGTAAAAGATTTTGTTGCAATTCATAGTTGTCTTCAAAACCTCAAAGATTTGGATAAACTTCTTAGACTTAAAACTCCTGTGATAGTTCTTCAACGCCATAGTGCCAACGATGAATTATGGGCTCATTTTAGGGTTGTTATAGGGATAAAAGGAAACTCTTATATTATGCACGATCCAGAAATTGGCGAAAAACAATTAATGTCGAAAAAAAACTTTGGAATATTATGGAAAAGACAGCCTAAAGGAGAAAATACCCAGGGCAATCTTTTTATTCTAATCTACCCGAAAAGAATAAAACTAGATTACAAAGATTTCAATTTCGACCCCTTGCTATTTAGAAAATGCCAAAACAAAGATTGTCCAGATCCATTACAAAAAAATGAGCCCAATTTTAAATGCTTTAGTTGCCATAAAGTATTTGTCCATGAAATAGAAGGAATTCCTTTTGGCTGTCCAAATCCGGAATGCGAAAAAAAATATTGGTTAACCTATCATTGTCAGTGTGGCCATAAAAGTATGATTTAAATTTCATTCATCTACGTTCGTTTCACTCACTGCTAAGGCGCCGAATTATAGAAAAACTTAACTTCCCTTCTTTGTCAACCCATTCTCCTCGATGAATAACCTCATACTCATCAAACCCGCAAATACATTTTGGAAGTCTTCGCTTTTCTGCCATCAAGATATACCCAAATCTCTTAATAATAATTTAAACACAAATTTACCACATTCAGGTGAGGTATCTATTTTGCCAGTAGGTATAAAAAAATGGTAAACTTGAGCTCAATGAAAAGCTTCTTTTATAAAATTGGCTTCAATACTTTTATTCAAATTTTTGGAAAAGCGATTTCGATAATTTTGGGCTTTATCAGCGTTGGTCTTTTGACTCGTTATTTGGGGCAAGAAGGTTTTGGCAATTTTACTTTAGTTTTTGTTTATCTTTCCTTCTTTGGTACTTTGGCTAATTTTGGCTTGCAGTTGACGATGGTTAGAGACTTAGCTAAAAAAGATAAATTGCCAGAAGAGATTTACGGCACTTTTTTTTGGCTTAAAATCTTTTTAGTTGTCTTCGCCACCATTTTGGCAATTATTTTACTTGTATTTTTTCCTTATTCCCGATTTTTAAAAATTGGGATTGTTATTGCCTCTATCGGGGTAGCGATAGGGATTTTAAATAACTATGGCACTGTTATTTTTCAAGCTAATTTAAGATTGGATTTAGTTACACTTGCAGATGTTTTAACAAAAGTGATCACTATATTATTTATCGTTCTTTTTGTTTTTTTAAAACGGGGTTTTTATAGCATTCTTAACACAATTTTGATCGGCAATTTGGCAGGAGCAGTTTTAATAATTTTTCTTCTCAAAAAATTTATTCCTTTCAATTTGAAATTTAGCTTTAATTTGGCCAAAAAAATCATAAAGAAAAGTATACCGATAGGCTTTACTTCTCTTTTTGCTCTTGCTTACTTTAAAGTTGATACTTTATTGCTTTCGGTTATCAGAGGAACAGCGGAGGTAGGAATTTATAGCCTTGCTTATAAAGTGATAGAAAACTTGTTGGTTTTATGGGGATTTTATATGGCCACACTTTATCCGCTTTTATCAAGCCTTTTAAGTAAAAGAAAAACCCAAGAAGCGTGGGGCCTTTGGCGTAAATCCCTACTGATAGCCTTGGCGTCATCGGTAATAATTATTATTATTGGTTTTGCATTTGCTCCCTTTGTAATTCGTGTTTTGGGCGGAAAAGAGTTTGAAGCAAGTGTAATTGTCTTGCGAATTTTATTATTTAGCTTGCCGTTGTTCTTTGTTAATAATCTTTTTTACCACTCTTTTTTGCTGAAAGAAAAAATAAAATTTCCGCTTATAGCAATTGGTAGTTCTGCTATCATTAATTTAATTTTGAATTTAATTTTTATTCCTAGATTTGGGTATATTGCAGCCGCTTTTAATTTTTTAATTACCCAAACATGTCTTTTGATTTTTTATCTTTTCTTTTTCAAGGTGGCTAGTCTATATGAAGAATTTAAGCAATAAGCCAAAATTGCCTTTTGTTTCGGTAGTTATTCCTACCTATAATCGTGGGAAGCCGCTTTGTGATACCCTAAATAGTTTGTTTGTTCAAGATTACAAAAATTACGAAATTATTGTCGTTGATCAATCAACCAAGAAGTTTCTAGAAAAAGAAAAATTTTTAAAGAGAAACAAAAAAAAGCTTTGCTATTTTTTCCTCAGACCGCCTAGCACGCCAAAAGCGAAAAATTTTGGTATCCAACAAGCAAAGGGTGGAATTATTCTTTTTTGTGATGATGATATTTTGGCCAAAAAAGATTTGATTTCTAAGCATGTGGTTAACTTTTCTGATTCTTTAGTCGGAGGAGTATGTGGTCGAGTGGTTACTGTTGGTCAGAAAGTTAAGCCAAAGTTTAAGGGCGTAGGTAAAATTGCTCCTTGGGGATCAGTTGCGGGTGGTTTTTCCTCAAAAATACGTCAAGAAATAGACAATGTAATTGGGTGCAATGTTTCTTGGAGAAAAGAGATTTTAGAAAAGATAAATGGTTTTGATGAAGACTTTATTGGCAATGCCTTGCGGGAAGAAAGTGATTTGGCTCTTAGAATTAGAAAGCAAGGTTGGAAGATTGTTTTTGATCCTAAGGCAGAGCTAACTCACGTTCGGGCGCCGACTGGCGGCTGTCGTAAGAATGAGGGCAGAATTAAATGGTATCACGATTTTTTTCATAATGAAACTTACTTTTTTTTAAAGCACATCAGGCATTATTGGTTTCTTGTTTTTTGGTTGATTCGTTGGCAATATTTTATTCGTTGTATGTTTGGTTTTGGCCGAGAAGTGAGTTTAAAATCTTTAAAAACTCCCTGGCTAGGAATTCATCATGGATTCCAAACGTATAGGAGGTGGCAGAATGAACATCGGCGTTGATGCTGGTTGTTTATCAATCAGAGACGAAAGATTAAAGTTGGGTGTTTATCAAACGACACTTAATTTATTGCGCCAGTTGGGCAAAATTGACAAACAAGACGAATATTGGCTTTATAGTTTTGCTCCGATTGAAAAAAAACTTTTAAGTCAGTTCGGACCCAGAATGAAAAATGTGATTGCTAAACCTATTTTTGGTTGGCGACATTTCGGCCTGCCATTGAATTTGTTGGTAAAAAAACCCGATGTTTTTTTAGGCCCAAGTCAGGCATTGCCCCTAATTTTGTTTTGTCCTTCAATTGTAATTGTTCACGATTTAACTTACGAACATTTTCCAGAAAGTTTTCCTGATTTAGGTCGGCATTTAAGGAGAATTACCCGACCGGCTGTAAACAAGGCAAAAAAAATTATTGCTGTTTCCAATTCGACTAAAAAAGATTTGGTAAAAATTTACCAGGTGCTTTCTGAGAAAATTAGAGTCATTCCTGAGGGCTATGATCCTATTTTTAAAGTGCAGGATAAAAAAGTGATTGAGGCAATCAAAAAGAAGTATCAGCTTAAAAAAGATTATTTTCTTTATGTTGGTGCTTTAAAAAAAACCAAGAATATACCAAGAATCATTGCCGCTTTTGCTGAATTTTTAAAAAAATCAAAAAAAGATTTTTTACTTGTCTTAGTTGGTAGTGATTTTTGGTTGGACAAAGAAATTAAAAAAACGGTTAAGGCTTTTTCACTAGAGGAAAGAGTTGTTTTTCCAGGATATGTTCCTTTTGGCGATTTACCAGGGCTTTACTCTGGAGCTCAAACTTTAGTTTCAGTCTCTTTGTATGAAGGCTTTGGCCTTACTTTGGTTGAAGCAATGGCTTGTGGTTGCCCAGTCATTGCGGGCGAGACAGCCTCAAGGAACGAGGTGGTTGGCTCAGCGGGAATTTTGGTCAATCCACGGAGTGAGAAAAAAATCGCTAGAGCCATGGGGCGAGTGGTTGATAATAGAAGTTTACGTCAGAAAATGATTAATGCAGGTTTAAAGCAATCTAAACTCTTTTCTTGGGAGAAGTTTGCTCAAGGTGTGTTGGAGGTAATCAATGAAAATTGCCATTGTTAGAGGAAAGTTTCTGAATAAATATGAGATGCAGTATTATGAACCGCTAATGGCTAAACATAAGTTGGTGGGTTTTGGTAGCCTTTATCCTTTTCATGATAAGTTTGTTTTTCCAGTGATTAAATTGCCTAGCCCGATGGATTTACCAAATTTTCCTTTTAAAATGCCCGTTTTAAACCGGCTGTGTGTTGATGCCCAATGGCTTTTTGGTTTGGAAGAAAAATTAAAAGGTTTTGATATTGCTCATTCAGCCGCGACCTATTTCCGTATCACTTGGCAGTGTCTTGATGCCAAGAAAAAGGGTTATGTGAAGAAAGTGGTGGCTACGGTTTCTGATACTATCCCTTTTGCCAACGAGGGAATTTGGGGCAGAAAAAGGTTTAAAAAAAGAGCCTTTAACGAATTAGACCATATCGTTGCCATTTCCAAGCAGGCGCGTGAAGCTCTAATTTTAGAAGGGTGTCAACCAGACAAAATTACAGTTGTTGGTCACCATATTGACACCAAGAAATTTCGGCCAAAAGGAAAACAAAAAAAGGAAAGCGGAAAACTGAATATTTTGTTTGTCGGTAGATTAGAATTTAGTAAAGGAGTTTATGATTTGATTTTTGCCGCTAAAAAACTTTTAGCCGATCCTGAACTAAATGATTACAATCTGACTTTCACTTTTGTAGGCAAAGGAAGTGAAGAAAAAAAATTGCTAAGGCTTGAAAAAAAGTTGGGGATAGCCCACAAGGTGATTCACAAAAGTTTATCTTATAAACAAATTCCCAATGAATATCAGCAGGCTGATATATTTGTGGCTCCTAGTCGAGCCACTAGACATTGGCAAGAATACTTTTCCATCGCTCTGGCCGAGGCTCAGGCTAGCGGTTTGCCGATTGTGACCACTACCTCCGGAGCGATTCCTGAGAATGTTGGGCCAGCGGCTTTGCTGGTTCAGCCAGCTGATTTTTACTCTCTGGCCCAAGCAATCAAAAAACTAATCCTTAATAAAAATTTAAGAAATGCTCTTGGTCAAAAAGCCCGCCAGCGAGCTGTTAAATTGTTTGATATATCACTCGGCGCAAAAAAAATTTTAGCAGTTTATCAGAAGTTGTTATGAGAAAGTTATTAGTAGTAATTTTATTGTTGATTTTTTTAGCTCTTAATATTTTTAGTGCCCTTAGGGAGTCTTTAACTTATGACGAACCGGTTCATTTAAAGGCTGGAATTGAAGAGTGGCAAACCAAGATTTTTTCATTGGATGCTAACAATCCTCCTTTAATTCGTGAGATTACCGCTTTGCCAATGCTTTTTGGTGCTCAAAAATTGATTAGTTCGCCTTACCCAGCTCATCAATATTTGCCCTCAAGGTTAATGATAACTTTTTTAGGCCTAATTTTGGCCGTAGTTGTTTTTAAATATATTGAGAAACATTTTGGTTGGAAGCCAGCGTTATTTTCTTTAATTCTTTTTGTTTTTGAGCCTAATGTTTTAGCTTACAGCCATTATGTCACTCTTGATTTGGGTACAGTTTTATTCTTCTTTTTGGCTTATTTATCTTTTCTTCGGTTTCTGGATAAGCCTGACTTTAAAAATGGCTTGACTTGGAGTTTGTTTTTTGGTTTAGCCATGGCTTCTAAGGTAACCATCATTCCCGCTCTTTGCTTGTCTTTTTTAGTAATGGTGGTGATTAAAAGGAAATCTTTAAACCAATTTTTTTGGAAAAAAGCTTTTTTGGGAATAATTTTTTCACTTTTGGTTGTCTGGACAACTTACTTTTTTACTTTTTCACCGGTAATTGCGGAAAGAAAAGACCCCAATCGGTTATCAGAAAAAATTTTGGTTTTTGCCGAAAAGAAAAGCTATCAATTTCTTAAAAATTTTATTTATTTTGGTAAAGGCAAGCCAGTGCCCCTTGGTTACTTTTTGACAACCATAAAAAATGGTTTGGTTTATAATTTGCAGCCTCATCGAACTGAATTTTTGGGTCAATTTTATCCAGACAATCGTTTTTATTTTTTGCCGACAATTATCGCTCTCAAAACACCACTTCCCTTATTAATTCTTTTTTTCGTAGGAATTTTTTTAGCTTGTAAAAAAAGGGAGAAAATTATTCTATCGATGATTATGCCAATTTTTTTTCTGGTTTTCTTTTTTTCTTTCGGTCACATCTACCCTCGGTTACGTTACGCTTTGGCGATTTATCCGTTTATAATCATTGTTGCTTCCTTCGGTGCTGGGGTTCTTTTAAAAAAGCGGTTAGGCCAAATGATTCTTGGTTTGATTCTTCTTTGGTATGTCGTAGGGACCCTTTCTGTTTTGCCTCATTTTATTTCATTTGCTAATGAGATTGCTGGCCTAAAAGATAAAAGACTATTTCTTTTTTCTGATAGTAATTATGATTGGGGGCAGAGTCTTTTTGATCTGAAAGAATATGTAGGAGAAGAAAATATCGCCATTCTTTATCTTTCCTATTTTGGCCAAGATAATCCGAATGAATATGGTTTTGTGGCCGACAGGCCTTATGGAGTAAAGCTCGAGGAACGATGCCCGTTTTACTCAGTCGTTTTAAAAGATGAGGGTAAAAAAGTGTTGGCGATTAGTCTTTCTAACTATTATTATTGTGACTATTTTCAACAAGATAAGTTTGCTAAAAAGAAAGTTTCCCAAGTAGTAGGGGATTCAATACTAATTTTTAATAGCCAATAGAGAGTGAAAAAACTTTTTATCGTTATTCTTAATTTTAATGGTGGTAAAGAGATTTTGGCTTGTTTGCAATCACTTCAATTAGTTAAAGTGCCGGTTGGTTGGCAACAAGTTTTCTTTAGGAGCAAAAAAATGGACGAAGTTTATCAAAAATTGTTATGAAGGCAAAAAATTTTATCGTTGGTGTTCTTTTGGGAATATTTTTGCTGCTTAATTGGGCTAGCGCTTTAGAAGAATCTTTAACTTATGATGAGCGGGCTCATTTTAAAACTGCGCTGGCCGAATGGCAGGAAAGAAATTTTTCGCTTGATCCCCACGGACCCCCGTTGATTCGCCTGATCACGGTTTTGCCGATTTTAATCCAGTCTTCCGGAACAGAGTCCTTTTTGCCGCTTCACCGACAAGTACTTCCTGCTAGAATGATGATTAGTCTATTCGGTTTGATTTTGGCGCTGGTGATTTATCGGTACACTGATGTTTCTTTCGGATCAACCGCTGCCTTTTTTGCTCTTATCCTTTTTGTTTTTGAACCGAACATTTTAGCCCACAGCCATTATCTTACTTTGGATATCGGCGCTACCTTGGCTTATTTTTTGGCCTATGTATTTATTCTTGATTTTTTAAGGCTGGCTTCTTTTGGAAATGCCTTAAAAACAGGGGTTTTTTTGGGTTTAGCTTTAGCATCGAAGGTTACAATTATTGTTCCTTTTATTTTGAGCTTGTTGTGGGTGATTTATTTAAATCGGAAAAAACTAAACCGGAATTTTTGGCAAAAGGCTTTCATAAGTTTGGTTTTGGCTGGTTTGGTTATCTGGGCGACATATTCTTTTGCCCTAGCACCGATAATTGCCGAAAGAGAAGATCCCCAACGTCTCTCGGAAAAAATATTAAGATATTCGGAAGAAAAAAACTTGACCTTTTTAAAACATTTAATTGATTTTGGAAAATATCAGTCTTTGCCGCTTGGTAACTATTTAGCAACAATCAAAAATTGTCTGGTTTTTAATTTAAAACCAAATCGGGTTGAGTTTTTGGGAAAACTTTACCCAGGAAATCGTTGGTATTTTTTGTTAGTAATATTTTTCCTGAAAACTCCGATTCCACTTTTATTCTTGTTCTTTTGGGGGTTATTAGTCATTGGTAAAAACAAGAAATTTTTACCCCTTTTAATTCCTATCTTATTAATGTTTTTCTTTTTTTCTTTTAGCCAGTCTTCCGGTCGCCTGCGTTATCTTTTGCCGATTTGGCCCTTTTTGATTATTATTGCTGCTCGTGGTGCTGATTGGTTTAGGCAAAGAAAATCGGGAAAGATTTTGCTTGTATTGAGTTTTTTGGTTTATCTTGGGGGAACGCTTTTTTATTATCCCCATTTTATTACTTTTGCCAATGGACCATTTATTTTTGCTGACAGCAATGGCGATTGGGGACAGGGACTGATTAGTTTAGTAGAATATATTAAAAAAGAAAATGTTGTTGACTTTCATTTTTCTTATTTTGGGACCGATAGCCCCGAGAATTACGGTTTGGTAGCCGATAAACCTTTTGGCGAAAAGTTTGAGGAAAGATGCCCGCTTTATTCAATTAAAACAGCTAATCAAGGAGAAAAAATTATTGCCATTAGTTTGACTAATTATTATTACTGTGGCTACTGGCAACAAGAAGAATTTGGCAAAGAAAAAATTAAAGATGTTATTGGCAGGTCGATTTTAGTTTTTAAATGAAAAAAGTTTTTATCGTAATTCTTAATTTTAATGGTGGTAAAGAAGTTTCGGCTTGTTTGCAATCCGTTCAATTAATTAAACTACCATCTAATTGGCAAATGGAAGTTTTGGTAGTTGATAATGCATCTATTGATAATTCAGTTCAATTAATTGAATCGCGTTTCCAGGAGATTAGAATAATTAAAAACAAAGAAAATTTAGGTTTTGCGGCTGGCAACAATGTTGGTATCAAGCTGGCACTGAAACAAAAAGCGCAGTCTGTTTTGTTACTTAATCAAGATACGGTGGTTGAAAAAAACTTCTTGCTTTCTTTGCTTGCCAGTGACGCAGATATAGTGGCGCCGATAATCAAATTTAAACGAAAAGGTAAATGGATTTACGATTTTGGCGGTAAAATCAACTGGTGGTTAGGCAGAACAAGCCACGATGAGCGGGCCAAAATTAAAAATGAAAAACCAGCCAAAATTGATTATGTTTCAGGCTGTTGCATGCTGATTAAAAAGAGTGTTTTTGAAAAAATAGGTCTTTTGGATGAGAAGTTTTTTCTCTATTTTGAGGACGCTGATTTCTGTCTTCGGGCCAAAAAAATTGGTTTTAAAATCGCCGTTGAGCCAAAATCAATTGTTTTACACAAACTGACGGGGACTGGAAAAAGACCTTTTGGGCAAAATTTACATCTTTTAAAAAGTAATTTACTTTTTATCAACCGTCACACTCCTTTATTCGTCAAACCTTTTGCATATGGCTATTTAATAATTTTATTATTTAAATTATTTTTACATAATGTGCCCTGTTTGCGGAAATAGAAAAGTTAAAACTCAAATTGAGGGTTATTTTAAATGTGCTAATTGTTTGTCTTTATACTCTAAACGTGTTCCAACTGAATTGGAAATTCAAAAAAGAATTGATTACTATGGGAAGCCTGCTGCAAACTCTTCGATTGACTGGAAATTAATTAAAGTCCATAAAAATAGAGTTATTTATTTGTCTCGTTTTCTTTCTAAAAACAAAAGTTTGCTTGACGTTGGATGTGGAAGAGGTACATTTTTAAAATGTGCTCAAGATGCTGGTTTTAAAATTTGGGGAGTAGATAAATCAAAAAAATTTATTGAATTTGTTAAAAAAATGGGTGTTGAAGCTTTTAATAGTTTATCCGAAGTTAAGGATGAAAGCTTTGATTGTGTTACATCGTTTGATGTGATTGAGCATACGTTTAATCCTAAGACTTTTATATTGGAGATTAAAAGGAAATTAAAAAAAAGAGGCATTCTAATGATGACGACACCTAACTCAGAAGGAATTTCTGCTAAGATATTAAAAGGCAGATGGTGGGTTTTAAACCCTGAAGACCACTATGTAATTTTTAATCCCAGTTCATTACAGCTACTTTTAAAAAATAACGGTTTTAAGATTATTGAAACAAAAACTGATACTCTTACCCAGTGGTTTATTGCCAATAAAAATTTGATGGAAAGAATGACCAATAAGATAATTTATCTATTTTTTAAACCTTTCTTAAAATATTTATTTTCTGAAACGTTAGGGGATAATATACAAATTGTTGCGGTTAAACAAAAATGAAAAATGGTGCGTCTTTTTATAAACTAATTTTTGTTTTCTGCTTTATCTTTGCCCTTTTTGTTTTTCTTGGCCATTATTTGATTGTGGGCAGTAGCGTCTGGGGCGATGGTCAGTATTATTACAGCTATACTCGTTCACTAATTGTTGACGGCGATATTAATTTTAAAAATGAGTTTGAATATTTTTCTCTACCGATTAAAAAAACTGCGACAGGTATGGTTGGCAACAAGTTTTCTTTAGGAGCGGGTTTATTATGGTTGCCTTTTTTAGGATTGGCGCATTTAGTGGCTAAAGGCGATGGCTTTTCGAATATTTATCAAATTTTGACTGGTTTTGGCAATGTTTTTTACGGAATTTTAGGTTTATGGTTTTGTTTTAAAATTGTCAAAAAGTATTTTAGTAAAAAGATTGCCCTGATGGCCACTTTAAGTCTTTGGCTTGGTTCAAATTTGTTTTTCTATACCGCCGTTGATCCGATAAATTCGCATTCTGTCTCCTTTTTTGTTGCTTCAATAATAATTTTAGTTTGGCAGCAAATTAATCCCCAAAAACTTTCTCAGTTTGCCGTTTTAGGTTTTTTAATTGGTCTTTTGGCCATGATTCGAACCCAAGATGTCATTTTTGCTGGTCCATTTCTGATTTGGAGTTTTAAAGATTGGCAAGAAAACAAACAGCTTGTTTTGAAAAGAACTTTGGTTTTGCTTGTTTTTACTTTCATCGGTTTTTTACCTCAGATGTTAGTTTGGCAAACTTTGTTTGGGGAACTTAAGAGTCCTTATTTGATTTTTGGCGAAAGATTTAATTGGCTAAAACCTCGAATTGGAGCCGTTTTATTAAGTCCGAGCAATGGTCTTTTCTTTTACTCTCCAATTCTTATTTTTTCCTTGGTTGGATTATATTTTTTGTTTAAAAAAAGTCGTTTTTTAGCTGTTTCAGGCTTTTTTCTTTTTTTGCTCCAAACTTATATTGTTTCTAGCTGGCACAGCTGGAGTGGGGGTGCGGCTTATGGAGGCAGAATGTTTATTAGTCTCATGCCATTTTATATAATTGGTTTGGCCACTTTGTTAGAAAAACTAAAATTAAAACAGAAGCTAGGTCGCTGTATTCTTTTTGCTTTAGTGATTTTGAACTTTGTTTCGATAATCAGATTCTTGTCGATGAATTAAAATGATTTCGGCCGTAGTTTTAGCTAAAAACGAAGAAAAAAATATCAGAAATTGTCTGAAGTCTTTGCAATGGTGTGATGAAATTGTGGTGATTGATGATTATTCTGAAGACAAAACTTTAACAATTGCCAGGCGATTCGGTGCGAAAGTCTATCAACGTCATTTGGCAGGCGATTTTGCCACTCAGCGAAATTTTGGTCTTAAGCAGGCAAAAAGGGAATGGGTTTTGTTTATTGATGCTGATGAAAGAGTTTCGGCGGTGTTGGCTAGGGAAATTAGACAGGTAGTACAAGGTAACTTTTTGGCCGGTTTTTATCTTAAACGCCAGGATTGGCTGTGGGGGAAAGCTTTAAAACACGGCGAAACAGTTAAAGTTAAGCTGCTTCGTTTGGGAAAAAAGGGAGCAGGGGAGTGGCAAAGAAAAGTTCATGAAACTTGGGAAATTAAAGACAAGACAGGCCAATTGAAAAATCCAATTATTCATTATCCCCACCAGACAATCAGCGAATTTTTAAGCCATCTTAATTTTCACTCAAGTTTACACGCAGAAGCTTTAAAAAAGGAGGGGATTAAACCCAGTTTTTTCCGGGTTTTAATTAATCCTTTTGGAAAATTCATCCAAAATTATTTTTTTCAATTAGGTTTTTTAGACGGCATGCCAGGTTTAATTAGTGCTTTGATGATGAGTTTTCATTCATTTTTAGCCCGAGCCAAACTCTATTCACAATGAAAAAACTGATTATTGGCCTTTTGTTTGCTTTTTTAGTTTTTTATCCCTTTGGTCAGTTAACGCGTTTGCCTTTGACTTTGATAACGGGCAATTTAGCGAGGCAATTTCCAGAAGTCCATTTATATTTGACGGACATTATTTTAGGACTGCTTTTAGTAGCCTGGGGAATCTGGCGGTTTTTGCTAGTAAAGAAAAAATACAAACTGCCTCCTTTGGCGAAACCGATGTTTCTATTTTTACTCATTGGTCTTCTGTCTTTAATTTTCAACTCTCCCCTACTTTTGAATAGGGAAATGGCTGTTGCTGGTCTGTATTTGTTGAGATTAGCCGTCTATTTTGGTTTTTATTTTTTTGTTTGTGACTTTAAAAAGTCAAAGAAAATGCTTAAGTTTTTAATGGCGATTGGTGTTACTATGGCTGTTTTTGGTTTAGTTCAATACCTTCTTTGGCCAGATGTTAGCGACCTTTATTTTTTAGGCTGGGACCCCCACTATTATCGAATCATAGGAACGTTTTTTGATCCAGGTTTCACTGGTGTTATTTATGTTTTGACTTTGATTTTGCTAGTGGTTACAAATTGGGAGAAATTAAGTCAGCTAAAAGTGAAAAATTTAGGTTTTTATTGTTTGCTTTTGATAGTTTATTCTGCCTTAGTTTTGACTTATTCTCGAAGCTCTTATCTGGCTTATCTTGGAGGTATGGGAACAATTGCTTTGGTGAAAAAAAAACCGAAGTTTTTCTTGATTGTTTTTTTAATTAGCGTTTTAACTGTCCTGATTTTACCCAGGGCACCTGGTGGCGAGGGTGTTCGGTTAGAAAGAACGACGACTGTTCAATCAAGATTTGGCAGCTGGCGGCAAGCTCTGGCCATTTTTCGTGATCGTCCTCTCTTAGGAGTAGGTTTCAACGCTTATCGTTATGCCCAAAGAAATTATGGTTTTTTAGATCAAGAGCAATGGCAAACAGGTCATGCTGGAGCTGGAGCTGATTCGAGTTTCCTTTTTGTTTTAGCCACCACCGGCGTAATTGGTTTGTTGGCTTATTTTTGGTTTTTGAGTTCGGTGATTCGTCTTACGTTTAAAACAACCAACGCCAAAATTGGTTTGGTCGTTCTAGCCTCAGTTGCCGCTTTAGTTTGCCATTCTTTTTTTCTCAACAGCCTTTTTTATCCCTGGATTTTAGCTTGGTTGGGGATTATTCTAGGATTACTGTGATTTCTTTTTCAGTTTGATTGTTGGCTTTGTCGATAGCTACTACTTTGATCTTGTTCTCACCTTCAGATAAAGTGAAAGAAGAGTTAAATTTTCCCTCAGCATCAACAATAACAAAGTGGTCATTGATAGTAATAGTAACGTCTTCTTCTGTTTCACCTTGAATTCTAATCACTTTTTCTTCAGCATAGAAAGTTGAGTTATCAACCGGTTCATTGATTGTCAGTTCAGGTGGCGTCTGGTCGAAATAGATGATTAAAATACCTGATTTTTGGCTCGTGTTACCCTCTTGATCTGTGGCCGTCGCATAAATCTCATTTTTATCCCGGTTTAATTTGACATGACTAATCAAAAAAGAACCATCTGCTTCAGCAATGCTTTTTTGCTTAGGAACTCCATTTAAAAAAATCTCCACTGTGGTGCCAGCCTCGGTAAAACCTTGGATTTCAATTTGATCTTTGTTGGTTGCTTCTGGTAAAGGCTTCAAACTTGGGGGAGCAGGTGGAAGAATGTCCTTAGTTTCTACCGGAGCATAAGAGCTTCTCAAGCTACCAATAAAGATGGCCATTCTAATTAAAGCAGGGATGCCAAGAAAAACAAGAGCTAAAGCCAAAAGGACGGTTAAAAAACCGAAAAGGACGGCTCGACGTAAACTTCGCGCCTCTTGTTTTCTGGTTAATCTTGAGCTTTTTGGCGACATTTTATTGAGCCGAGACTGGGAATTGAACCCAGAACCTATCCCTTACGAAGGGATTGCTCTGCCAATTGAGCTATCTCGGCAAAAGATTTTTCACTCCTTTTTGAGCGGGATAAGGGAGTCGAACCCTTCTTTCCACCTTGGGAAGGTGATGTTGAGCCGCTCAACTAATCCCGCTTTAAGCTGATTTTAACATAATTTGTCTTTTCCTAAAAGACCGTATGAAAATATATTGACTTGAAAGTATTTTGATAGTATTGTGTTTGTATGACTGAGGTTTCAGAAATTCCCCAAGGGAAAAAAGAAATCAGAGAGCCTGTTTCTATTCTTCTGGGGGCTGATAGTGAAGCCAAGAAAAGGCAAAAAGGGCACAACGAGGATAGGTTTTTTACCAGCCGTAATGGTTTTTGAGTTTTTGATGGGGTAAGTCTTCCTGAAAATGGAGATAAAGCAGCAGAAATTGCCAAACAAGCTATTAGAAAACAAATCAGCCTTTTTTCTCCTGACATTTCTGAGGCAGACGCAAGGCGGCTTCTAACTGCATCTTTTCGCGACACCCACAAAGCAATCATAGAAAATCTTGGAACTGGACCGGCAACGACAGCCACGGTGGTTGTTTTAGTTGAAAGGGGTAGAAAAGCGCTCATCGCCAATGTAAGTGACAGTCGAGCTTATCTTGAAAGAAAAGGGAAACTTTTTCAAATTACAAAAGACGATGATATTTTAAGCGAATTGGTTAGAGATGGGTACCTTTCAAGAGAAAAGGAAAGAGAGATAAGAAGAGCGATGAACAGAGTTAGTTCACCTGCGGATGTTTTAAAATTTAATAAGCAATATGGTTATAATTTTAAATTTATAAGAAATCGAATTACTGCCTGTTTAGGAGGAGGCGAAGAGGCTATTCCCAAATTTTCTGTTGTCGAGTTACAGTCGGGCGATCGCCTTTTGGCTTGCTCAGATGGCGTTCATGAAAATTTAAAAGCCCGACAGATTAATGAAATGTTGATAAAGTCAAAGACACCTCAAGAAGCAGCTCAAAGGTTAAAAAATTCAGCTTCTGCTGAGAGTGTCAGCGGCAGCGGTCGGGCTAAGCCAGATGATATCACCGCCGTAGTAGCAGAAGTTAATTTTGTGATTGAAAGCGTTGGCTCTTTTCAAGAATTATATAAAGTTTTGGACCAATTGGGTGGTTTGAGAGGAACTCGAAAAGATTACAATGCTGAAGAGTTGAGCAAGGCAATCGGTCAGGTTATTGGGGTTAAAGCTGAGCTTAACACAATTACCCGTACCGGCGGATTGAGAAAAACAGTGAAAAAGTTATTAGAAAAAGAACTTGTTCCAGCATAAACACTGAACAAAAACTTTCAACTTAAGTTGCGCCTCCTTTATTATTCTTGTAAACTAGAAGTGATGAACAAAAGGATTTTTCGTGTTTTCTTGTTTTTGATTATCCTCTTTTTTACTTCTGCTCGTCTCGCTAAAGCTGATGTATACACGCCTCCAAAAACAAGCTCTTGTTTTGAAGACGAAGTTTTTGTCGAGCCGTGGGGCAAAGAGATGTCGGCCGATTTTTTTCGTATTAACGGCTTTCGTGAAAGAGAAACACATCCTAAGATCGAAGAGGCAATCAGTTGCTTACGAAACAAAGGAAAGCTAAGCCGTTATTGCTCTAAGGTAAAAAGTTATTTTAAAAAAGAGGACCGCGGATATTGTCTTTCAATCAACGATTACTGTTCTTTAACAGGATGCTCGGTTGAAGAAAAGAGAAAAGAGATTGCTAATCTAACTTTCTACACTAATAGCCTCTTTTTTAACAAAAAAAGAACAATTTTATCGCCAGTTGAGAAACTTTTGATGACCTCAGGAGGTACCACAGGAGCTTTAAAATCAATTGGAATTAATTTTGGACTTAATTATTTATTTTTCTTGCTAATCTTTTTTATTTTTCAAAAAGCGATTTTGGATAAAAATTATTGGTCTAAATTAGGAAATGTTTTAAGGATATTGCTAGTCACTGCTTTGGGATTTTTCGTGGATTTGTTAGCACCTCTTACAGAATCGTTTTCAAAATATTCTGGTTTTTATTACATGCCTACCGTTTATGAAGGGTGGTTGAAAAGACTGTATGAGGAAGGATATTATTATTTCTTCAACTACATTGCTTATTTGGTGATTTTTATTCTTGTCAGTGTTTTTGCCTATTTTCTTCTTTTTAAGCCGATTGAATTCAAAAAAGCTAAATATAAAATTTTAGCAGCTTTATTATTTGGATTTTTAAGCAACCCCATTTGGATGCTCTTGGTGAAATAAACTAATTCTTTCCTGAGGATTTAGATCATAACTAGTAAGCCCATAATTCCTCTTAAACAGTTTTAATCTCCTTGAATCCTAGAGTATTTGTTTATATAAGCATTTTGCCTTATAGGGTGAAAAATACTAGGCTAGGAAGTAAAAACCCTTTTGTTTAGGTCTTTTCGTGAACGGAAGTTGCCAAACAAAATATTGAAAAACAAGCTAGTGGTTTTTCTTTTTTTAAATTAACTTTTATCTTGGCAGGCTAAGAATATTGCCTGGGTGGATCAGATTCGGATTGGCTATATTGTTTTCACGCGCAATTTCCACCCAACGATAACCATCACCATAAGCTCTAACAGCAATTGCCCAAAGGTGGTCTCCTTTAATTATCGTATATTGGCTGTCAGTGATTGTTTCACCTGCAGGTTTATCTGTTTGAACTGTCATGAGTTTAGCTTCTGTTTTGGGAATGGTTAATTCTTGGCCAACTGCTAGGCCATCAGGATCAACAAGCTTGCTCTCAGCAGCGATGTCCACCCAATTATAACCTGAGCCATAAATACTTTCAGCAATTTCCCAAAGATTGTCACCTTCCTTAACAACGTAAATAGTGGGCAAGTCTGAAAGTTTAATCTCCGTTGTTTCTGATAAACTTAACTCTTCTTTTTCTTCTTCTGTGGGTAGATTAACACTTTTAAAATAGTTGAAGACCAACATGCCGATGACCACCACAACGAGCAACCCTAAAAACATACTAATGGTTGATTCGTTAAGTTTTAATTTCTTAAGCAGGGATTTTAAGTATCCATTTGCCATAATTGGCTTAACCTCCTTTCTGGGCAGAAATAGGGGGCAGGCGGGACCGATCGGACTCGAACCGACAACCTTTCGCGTGACAGGCGAAAGCTCTAACCAATTGAGCTACGGCCCCTTAAGATGAAGAATAGCAAATTATTGAATCCAAGTCAACGAACGACACTAAGTTTGACTTATGATATTATATAAAAAGTAACT
>Ga0307379_10001807_pt1 | contig 32712 bp, 19 predicted proteins | sample UN2MG_FD_202237 | JGI IMG/M metagenome (GOLD analysis project Ga0307379, IMG submission 202237) | Soil microbial communities from Risofladan, Vaasa, Finland - UN-2 | ecosystem: Environmental > Terrestrial > Soil > Coastal area > Acid sulfate soil | place: Finland: Risofladan, Vaasa | collected...
CCGCACATGGCTATGACACCCTTGGCAACTGGTTCCAATCTGTTGTATAAGAAGGTGAACGTCTTTTAAACACTGTCTTCCACTTCTGGTTTTGAGCGGAACCAGTGGCCGCATACCTGGCCGAGTCCGAACCAAATCTTTTATTTATGCTGTCAAGAACGCGCATAAGCTCTTTGGACTGTCCCTTGTTTTTATAATCAAATAAAGTCATCTGGGCGCGGCTGTCAGATGCAAGATCTCTTAATATAATTCCTGCCTTTTTATATTGATAACCCTTTCTGTAAATCTCGTTGAGACCAATATGCGCATGTTTAATAAGTTTTGAGGTATCGCTGGTGGGGAAGGGAAGCTGTATGGTTTTCATGTTTAAATACCTTGACTCACTGCTGTAAGGATTTGTCATCAGGAAAACCACGATCACACCTGCCTCAAGATGTGTCTTTCTTAGCTTTTCTGCTCCGCTGGATGCATACGTAGCGATTGCTTCACTTATATCAGCCATGTCTTCAATGGGATGTTTAAATGACCTTGATACTGTAATCTCTTTTTTTGGAGGCGGATATTGTTCAAGAGGGTAACATGAAATCCCCTTAAGTTCCTGAAGAATTCTGAAGCCTGATATGCCCATTTCCTTTTTTATCAAGCTGACAGAGGCATTGCGAAGCTGCAGGGCATTATTGATACCGATGCTCTTCAGAAATCCGGAATAGCTTCGTCCCACGCCCCAGACATCCTCTACCGGTGTTATTGCAAGGGCTCTGTCCTGAAAAGGCAATCTGGTCAAATCCAAGACACCACCTGTCTTTTCAGACTTTTTGGCTATGCGGTTGGCAATCTTGGCAAGTGTTTTGGTTCCAGCGATACCTACGGAAACAGGGATTCCTGTCCATTTCTTTATTTTAGACCTTATAGAATATCCATAATCGGTCAGGTTGCATTTTTTGAAACCTGACAGGTCCAAAAATGCCTCATCAATAGAATAGATTTCAACATCAGGGGTAAATTCTGAAAGGATATCCATTACCCTCTGCGACATATCGCCATAAAGGGTATAGTTGGATGAATAAACATGAACTTTGTATGTTTTAATTATATCACGTATCTTAAATACAGGGATGCCCATCCTGATACCGATGGCCTTTGCCTCATTTGATCTGGCAATGACGCAGCCATCATTATTGGAAAGCGCTATCACAGGTTTTCCAATAAGCTTTGGATTAAAAACCTGCTCACAGGAAACATAAAAGTTATTACAATCTACAAGTGCAAACACGGGAGACATCATTAATTAAAGCCGATGGATTACATTTGTTACAACACCCCATATCTCGAAGCTCATTTCAGCCTCGATCTGCAGAGGTTTGTAGTCTTTGTTTTCAGGCATCAAAAAGACCTTACCTTTTGTTACACGAATTCTTTTTACCGTTAAATCCCCATTAACCACAGCTATTACGACTTTGCTGTCGGTTGGTTCAATAGAGCGATCCACAATCAATATATCTCCAGGATGTATTCCTGCATCGATCATGGAGTTTCCTGCTACCTTCACAAAAAATGTTGCAGCAGGATGCTTGATAAGATATTTGTTCAGATCCAGGCTGCCCTCTATGTAGTCTTCCGCAGGAGAAGGAAAACCCGCTGAAACCGGAACCATAAACAAAGGCCGCTTACATTCAGTTGATTGATCCGGATAGTATATGGCTTGTACTTTCACAGCGATCCTTTTATATTAAATATCTGTTGTTTTTTCAATCTGATAATCTGTTTGTGTGTGGCAATATCAGACAGGAAGCCGGTTTTCTTCATTGCCATTGATAAATTTCATTTTTAAGTCGGCCGGCAGTCTGTTTATTAATTTACGATCGGATATTTATATACTGCCCCATTATTCAGGGAAAAAGCAAAATAAAAAATCAGGTCGCCGGGACATTAAAACATGTTGTTGGGATTGTAAATACCAGCTAATTGCAGACGACACATTCTGCTATCCATGTAACAAATTGAAACCTTTTAAAATTTGTGATATACAAATACAATCTACAAGAAAATTGTTTGATTCTTGAGCGGCACTCGTGGCAAGCTGTACTTCAAAACGTCTGGCGAGATAGCCTTCAATGGGGTTATCCGGTTTTCAGTTTTAATATCCAAATTGTTGAAATATAAAGTTAGAAAAACCTTGTTTTGCTAATTTTTGGACAACAATCATGAAGGCTGTGGGAATAGTCTGAAACCATATAATAACTGCTTAGCTGTGTGAAGGATGATGGAAGATATCTCGTATAAGAAATTTGCTCCCCTGGCCATTCTATATGGATGTGTGGTATCCATGTTGTACTTATTTGCCTATTGGGGAGCGTTTGAAATCAATATCATGGAGTTTATTGGGCTTCAGGATTTTGCTAAACTTTCGCTATATCCGCTGATTGGCTCCATTATGTTTCTTCTTATTGGTGTGGCGCTTACAAAATTATTGACCTTCAAAGAATTGCCCCCAGGAGGGGGATCAGGCTCTATTTTTGGGCAATTCGGCCTTAAATATTGGAGGATAATAATCGCTTTACATCTTGTCCTGATTGTACTTATTATTGTTTTCGTACCAATTCAATCTAAATGGTTTGTTATCGCTTTTTTAATCTCCTGGCTTTCAGTCCCCCTGTCTCATATTGAATATTTCATATCCACAATTCCCAACCCTCAGATCAGAGCTACAGTACTGTTTCTCTTACTGCTGCTTGGCGGTTTTGCGTTTGCACAAGGAAAGATTGAAGCAGAGCTTATAAAAACAAAGGGGGCGAGACAAATTGTCGATGTTGACCGATCAAATCTGAAATTGAAATCAAACGATCAGAATCCTGTATCATATCTTGGATACATGGCAGGGTACTTTGTGCTTTACGAATCGGCTACGCAAAATATTGTTTTCATAAAGGGTAGTAATTCTAACAAGATGTTTTTTCATGAAAACGAAAAGCGGAGCTAACCTCGATGTTGGGCTCCTCGAAATAGTGATGCGCAAACCTCTCTCTGTTGGCGAAAGAATGCAGTTATGCAAAATAGCGGGCCTGCGGGGTAATTGTGATGCCCGATAATAGGTGATATTGAATGGCTGAAGATACACTTTCACCCCAGCAAAGCTTTGGGATTTTTGCTCGCTTATATAAGTGGCTTTACGCAAAGCGCTGTGAGTCGATACTAAAAACTATCCAAAATAATAAATTATTAAGCCAAAAACCACTACTAGACACGCTTGAAACAAAATATCCTGAAAGCAAAGAAGATTTTCGTGGCGAACTCGCATATTTGGTAATACAAAAACTGTATGAAAATCGAATTCCCGAGGCGAATATAAATTTTTACGAAGAAAACGAAGAGCTAATCCTAACGGAAATAGGAAATGCTGAGAATATGGAGGAGATCGTAAAACGTCTAAATTTGCATCTTGAATTTATGAGATATTATTTCAATGACAGCCTCCATTTATTATCAGACGATTATCCACTGAAAGCAAAGCTGTTAGATCCACACATAAAAATATTATCAAAAAAGGAGTTCAATAAGAAATCTAAGGAAGTATCACGCCAATTAAAAAAAATAAAAAAGGAAGTTAGAGCTAAATTTAAAGAGATAAGAGAAAAAGAAGAATATGAACGGCTTCCGAAGATTGAGATTACATCTCCGGAAGTTTCCGTTATCTTTGGACTCTTTTCTGTACTTTTTTTCTGCACCGGTTTTCTGTACAATTTATTGTTTTTGGGATATTTTGGCATAGAATTGTCAAAATTTTTCACTATCTCTGACTACCTATCTACGAGTATCGATAAAGTCTATTACTGTTTCATGTCTATAATAGTCGGTATGGTTATAGGTTTCTTTCTGTATCCAGAGTATTTGAAGGGAGAAATACCAATAATTCGACAGAGCAAATTTGCACAGTTTTTTGACAGGTTAATAATGCCACTTATGGCTGTCTCGGTCTTGGTTGCCTTCCTTCAAAAGAACTACTATGGTTTTTATCCCGCTTTACAATTGTTTTTACTTCTTCTGTCTATCCATATAATAAAATACTTTTTAATAAAGTACTTCAAGAACCCAATACGATCTTATTTCATTCTTGTATCAATAACATGGTTTTTCCTGAGTATATTTTTGGGTGTAGTAGAGGATGTTTCTTCAATTTATAGAGAGAAAACTGAAGATTTGAAAAAATATCATATTGTTTTCGAAAAAGGCGTCACTTTAGAAGAAAAAGATCTCATTTTGCTTGCTTCAAACAGCAAATACGCTTTCTTCTATGACAAAAAGTGTCAGAAGACAATAGTGCTTCCGACTCATAACATTGATCGTATTGAAACCAAGAGACGTGGGGCAGGGGGGAAATTGATTCCTATGATTGTCGATCACTTTCATGGAAACGGCCTCAAGCATTGACATCGGATGTTTTCACCCAACAACTGGTTAGATGAATAATATTTGAGGAAAGGAAAGGCTCTTGAGAGAAACATACTTTTGGCTTTTTATACGCTTATTCGTAACATTTGCAGTACTTGGTTTTTTAACCCTCGGCTTTCTACGCTCAGCAACCTGGAATCCTCTAATCAGATTCTTTATTTACAGTACTGTGTTTGTTGTCTCGGCAATCTTTTCCTTAAAATTAGCCTTCAACGAAAAATCACTTAAGAAACTACTGGAACTGGAGGTTTATGAAAATCGATTTGAACCACTTCACTTACTTTCATTTCCAGTCATATATATCTATTCTTTCAGTCTATTATGTCACACCCTATATGAAATCAATCCGAATACATTTCAAATTGCTGCGTCTTCATACTATGTAACCGATTATTTTGAAATGTCATGGATAATGTTTGGTTTTGATAATGTCTTTCGTGCAGTTCTCCTTGATTGTTTTGAGACCTATCACCTTTCAGTTTCAAATATAATTTACTCAAGTAGCTTTTTTGTTGAAAGTTTAGTTTTCTTTTTCAAAACATCATTGACCGTCTTTTTTTGGAAAATATTTTTCGGGCTATTCAAAAACTGGAAAGCAACGATAAGTAAACTTAAAACACCTAACCGGACTCTTGTAGCCGATGACTAATCGCCTTCGCTGAAGAGCGATGTTAAAGATATCTGCTATTCACGTAACAAATTGAAACACTTTAAAATTTGTGATATGCAAACACTACCTGTATGAGAATTGTCTGAATCATGATTTGCGCAGTGGCAAGATATATATACTCAAAACGTCTGGCGGGATAACCTTCAATGGGGTTATCCGGTTTTCTGTTTTAATATCCAAATTGTTGAAATATACAGTTTGAAAAAATTTTTAACATTTTGTTTTACATTATATTCAACATAACTGGTTCGATAAGGAATTTCTCATGAAAAAGGTTTTAATACATTTAGCTGATCTTCATTATCGTAAGGGATGGGTAGAAGAGCAAGGTGTTGTCTTCAATGCATTTTTCGATGACATAAAATCCCAAATTGAAAAGATTGAGGATTCTGATTTCTATTTGATCTTCTCAGGTGATATAGTCCAATCTGGAGCAGATTCTAAACTATATGATGAATTTATTTTAAATTTTGATAGAAGATTAGATCAAATAGGAATTCCTAAGTCACATCGTATCTGTGTACCTGGCAATCACGATGTCTCTGTGGATCAAATAAGGGCTAAGATGGTGGATCATGAGGGGGTAGTTTCACAGATGTTAGATGAGACCCGATTTAATACCTATATTGAAACGCCTTCTTCTGTTTTTTGTAATAAGTTCGGGCCGTATAAGAGCTTCGAGCTAAAATTCGCCGAACTTGGTACAATGCCTTCCAAATTGTCAGGTGAAGGCTGGAATCTCGATGACAATATTGGAGTTTACTGCTTGAACTCAGCCTTGTGTAGTAGCGGTGGAATTGAAGGAAAAGCTGACCAGAAACGACTTGCAATTGATACTAGAAGTCTTCATTCATGGATTTCAAGTTGTAATGCCCGTTGGAAAGTATTGGTCATGCATCATCCCCTCAATTGGCTGGTTGAATGGGCTCAAAAAGAACTTAAAATTATATTACGTAAAAATTTTAAATTATGTTTGACTGGTCATGACCATGAACAAACGGTATTACACTCAATATGCAATGAAACGGAATTGATTGAGTGCTCAGCGCCTCCTCTTTTTACTAAAAAAACTGATTTGCTTGGCTATTCAATCATTTCAATTGATACAGATATTGGAGTAACTAATATTGCGTACAGACAATGGACAAAATATCATTCATGGGTGCCAGGAGTCAATTTTTCAAACACAAGAGACGGTCAGATAAAAATTAAAGAGAAGCAAGCTAATAAAGCAGGCCAAACAATAAAGTCTTCGCACAAGACTAACTTTGATTTTATAAATCGTTATTTTAATAGAAGATTGGATGAGGCTTTAGTGACATATTCTTCTCAACCAATTGTTTGGGTTGATCCTGTAATATGCACTGAACCTGAAACTTCAGATTTTGACCAGCCAGCAGAGCAGATTTCATTATCCAATCTTATTTCGAGTCCAAAATCTACAATTATTAAAGCTCCACCCCAGTTTGGTTTGACATGTTTGGCCTATTCCCTAATTAAAAGAGCTTGGCGAACCGATACAAACAACTTGTGGTTATATATCGATTCTGAAAAATTAAAACCTCATAGGAATTCTATTGAAAAAGTAGTAAAGGCTGAATTAGAGTTTCTTGGATGCGAAATGCAAGATGTTAATTGCTTAATCATAGACTCTTGGATAAGCCAAAAGAAAGATTCACAAAAACTTCTCCTAATAACATGTCAACTCTTTCCAGATATTCCTGTTATCGTAATGCAAACAACTGAAAACAAAGAGCTTATTGATATACAACAAATGGACGAAATAGATAGAACTTTTCAAGTGTTTTTTCTTTGGTCACTGCCAAGAGGGCATGTTAGAAAAGTTATACACACTTATAACGAGAAGAAACCAATCGGTGATGAGGATAAGGTTACAACTAAGGTCGTTACTGATTTGGAAGTTCTTAACCTTCATCGCACCCCTCTAAATTGTTTAACTTTATTGAAGGTTTCTGAAATTGATTTTGATGAGAGTCCGGTCAATAGAACAGAAATGATAAAAAGAGTACTATTCCTACTTTTCAATGTCGATGATATTCCAACATATAAACCACGGCCCGATCTTAAGGATTGTGAGTATGTGCTGGGTTATTTTTGTGAGATCATGCTCCGAAATAGAAAATTTAATTTCACGCCAGACTATTTTCTTGAGGAATTACAGAAATTTTGCACAGAAAAAGTAATTGATCTTGAAGTTCAGGTTGTATTTGATGTTCTTTATTTCAACAATATCTTAGTTAGAGATGGCAACCAATTTTACTTTAGATTTTCGTATTGGATTTATTATTTTGCAGCTCAAAGAATGCATCATGATAAGAAATTTGCAGCTTTCATTTTTGATAATATGCGGTACGCAAACTATCCTGAAATAATCGAATTCTACACAGGGATTGATCGGCGACGGGAAGATGCATTAAAAGTACTGATTAATGACTTAAACATATTTCATGAACAGGCTAAAGAAAAGGTCGGTTTACCAGATGAATTAAATCCCTATCAATTTGCCTATTGGAGTCCATCAAAGAAAGCAATAGAACAAATGAAAGATGAAATTCTTAATGGGGTTTTAAACTCCAATTTGCCAGATTCAGTTAAGGACGAGTATGCTGATAGATACTATGATCGTACCAAACCATATCGCCAAGAAATAAGAACTGTGATTGAGGACTATTCGTTTGGCTCAATGATGCAAGTGGTTAGAGCAGCAGCAAGGGCTTTAAGAAATAGCGATTATGCGAGCCCTGAAATCAAGATTGCGTTGTTAAAAAATATTCTACGATGCTGGGACCAATCTATTAAAGTAGTCTTGATCCTTTTACCCTTACTTGCTTTAAAAGGCAATGCTATCTTTGATGGAGCAAATGTTTGTTTATTAGGTAATTTCGGAGATTCGATCCAGCAAAGGCTTGAAGGAATCTTTAAGGAAATACCAAATAATATTGTTTCATGGTACCAAACTGATATATTCTCACGTAAAATGGGACCTTTATTAATTCAACAATTTCTTACTGAGAATAATGAGCTTAAAAAGCATTTGTTAGCCCTTCTATTAATTAAACAAAGACCGCGTCAGTGGAGGAAGTATGTCGAAAACTACGTAGCCGATATTAAGAAAAATTCTTTTTATCTGATGGACGCACATCGAAACCTTTGTTCGCAATATATATATAGCTATGTCTCATCAAGCACATTAAGTGATATTAAATATCTTATAAAAATGATAATTGCTAAACATGAATATGGGACCAAAAAGCCTGGTGTAAAACTTATTAAAAAGATAAAAGATGATGGACTTCCGACCAGACTTGTAGAATAATTAAATAATAAGAGGTCGGACCGAGAAACAATTTGTAACAATCTAAATAATTATCATGAAACGGTTCTATGAATGTCTTTAAGTACCCATTTTGGCTATGAAATATCCATTTAAAAAAAGCAAAGGTGAACAGATATTCAATATTTAAGATATACATGGTGGGGAAACTGAAGAATTCGCGGGACATCAAACCTATTTCTATAGGGATAGGGATGTCTATCGCTGAGCGCTCCTCCCACACCACCGGAAGCACGGGTCAGGTATCCGGCGGTGTGGCCGGTCAGGCAGGCGCAGATAAAACGACATCTGCCCTTGAAGGCAGATGGGCTATATCGTGCGGCTTTGTCGAACGAAATTAAACAACACAACTTATGTGATTTTAACACCTTTTTTGGCTTTTACCCGCCCACTGCTTCTGGCGGACATTGCATATCCAAACTATATCACACGATTCTCGAAGCCTGTGATACCTGCTATCTATACATAACAAATTGAAACGCTTTAAAAATTGTGATATACAAATGCAATCTGCAAGAAAATTGTTTGATTCTTGAGTGGCACTCATGGCAAGCTATCTTTAGTCGAGAGTACCGGAACAAGCCTCTATATGTTGGGTGACATCCAAAATCGAGCAGGAAAGATTGAATATTCTAATGGCTAAGCCCCAAAACAAGTCGATACTGGAAGAAAATCTATGAGCTTTCGGGCAAGAACTTTGTGGTTACAAGTGAGTGGCACGAAAGAAATAGACAACCATTTGTTTCTTACATTACTTCACTGAATATCCCCAAAAACTTGGGTTAATAATTCATCAAGAATGGGGCTAAAAAAACGAGCGAGGGAAATGGCCAAGAAAGAGAAGATATAATAAATACACATCAATTGCCTATAGGGATTAAAGGCCATGAAGCAAAGCAAGAAGCCAACGTTTCTCCATTATCTTTACAAAAACCTACCTGACAAATATGAACTCAAGGCAGCAATTACTGGAATAATCAGTTGGTTGAGAAAGTTTTTTTCGGCCGCAAGATGGAAATACACCTTGTTTGGTGTTCTATCAGGAATAATAATCGCATATTTAATAATCCCAGAGACAAAGTCTGCATCCTTCTGGACATTGGCGGGTGTACTTTTAAGTTTTATGCTTGGATTGAGTTGGTTATACTTAAATGACTCTTGGAAAAGATTTAGGAAGCAGTCAAGCTTAGGCAAATTGTTGGGGCCGATATATGATACAGGCGGGACGTGTACTATATTTGTTAGTGAGTACTGGAGGGATATTGAAAAAGGCAATCTTTTCATATACGACAAGTCTGATGAAGTAGTAGGAACTTCAAGAGTTATGGGAACAGGAGATTCAACAGCCTTGCCATACATCTATGGCCTCTTAATGAAAGCCGGCAAATCATACAAAGAGTTATCAATTAATAAATCATTCATAGATTTCAAAGGCGAATGGTCAAATAATTTTATTTCCATTGGTGGCTTAACGAATAAAGTAACAGCTCTACTCGTAGGTTCATACAGAGATAGGCTTCAATATTATTTTTCAGAAGATGGCAATCGGATTATAAAAGATTACGGACACTATAAAAGATACTTAGAGGTCGACCATAACCATGATTATGGCATAATTATAAAACTAACAGGTCTAAATCACACAAATAGGGTTTTGTTCATTATAGCCGGGATTCAAGACTTAGGTACAAGTGGAGCTGCATATTATTTGTTTGACCACGCCAGCGAATTAGCTGATAGATACAGAAACGATGATTTTGCATTGGTCATAGGTGTAAAAAAAGAAATCGGTGAGAAATCAGCCTTTGAAGTGAACTTTGAAGAAAAATCAAGGGTATTTATAATTAATGGAGAATAGTATATGATTAAAAATAAGCTTTGTCCTATATGTCAGGGTGAACTCAAGCCTGTTCAAAAGAATGACTCTATTGATGATGACGTGACCTCTGTTGGTTCAGGGACGGTCTATATGCCACCCTCAAGTGCTCAAATTTATGATCTTAATGCCTCATCCTGTAAAACTGGGAATGAAAAACGCAAGAAGCCATTAAAATATCAATGTAAAAAATGTGGAGAGCGTGTAGACATTTTCACAAAACCACTTTAATTTTTAGTTGGCCATACATTACTTGGAAGTCCCTGGAGGCCGGGCCATAGGAATATATTGGTATTGTGAACAAATCATTTAAATGTAGCGTCATATAAGATCTTAACAGGGTGTTTTTGTGATGTAAAATACCTTTTTAAGGGAAAAAGCGTATAAGAGGATGGCAAGAGCAAAAAAACATTACCTTTATGAGTAATTTTACGATTATATACGCTTGCCCCTGTGAAAGAAGGAAGGAAGTGTATTAAGCTCATTGCTGGCGCTTTCCTTTAAGCCCGAATCATGAGCAAACAGATTACCGTTGTTTGGTGAAATAGTTACTTCGCTTATGGAAGCTTCAATATCCCAGGTGGTTCATGATGCAGGCCAAAAGCTTGTCGTGTCGACTGGCAACCTCGCAGACGCACTGAACCAAACTCTGAATCAGTTGTTGGTGTGGCCTTTTCGGGCAACCAATGGATTTGTCAGAGATGCTGAAGGACAAAAGACGGACATTTTTGGCAGCCTCGTTTATACTGTCTCACAATCTCAGCACACACCGGAACCCTCGAACTTCAACACAGATAATGTGGCTTGCGTCATCGACGTCGATGAGAGCTTGAATATGGAAAAATTGAGCGCTGCGTATGAGCGGATTGCCTGCGCGAAAAGACTCAAAAAGACTGTATCACCAAATGTACCCGGTGTTCCGCATACCACTGTCACCTTAGGAATAATCTTTAGCCGTGACGTGGCAGTGCCAATTGAGACTTTGGCTGAAGAGCTTGACCGTTTGAACAGACAACATCCAGACCGCGAGTGGACCGACATGGTGGTCGTGCTTTCTAAAGGCATAATCAACTACGCAGTCCAGTTTCCAGGGGAGAATGTCGTTGGTGATTTTCTTCCACCTGCTGAGGGTGCCCTTGACCGATACTCGCCGCCGACATATGTAATCATTCTTATCAGACCCACCCAACGGTTTACGTTCAACAAGATGTGTGCTTTCCTCATGGCACATCTCATGATCTTTTCTCCCGGTTCGAATCTGCCTAATTGGAACCAAATTTTGGAAGATACCCCAAAAGAAGGAATGACAATCACTGGTTACCAGTATAACCTGAGTGGCAACCTAATGCCAGTTCCACGACAGTTTTACAATGACCGATATATTCCTCCACGTCCATTCCTTATTGAAGACCAGCAGGGTAACCTTCTGTCCACCCTACAATTTCTTCCTTGGCAAGACGGTGGAGTGGTCTTGCTTAAAGGAAAATTGCCTCTGGATGGTCTGCTAATCTTTCTTGGAAAGAAAGCATTGGAGCGAGGAGGAATGGTAAACTTAGCTGATAGTCAAATCTCATATGTGCTTCCAATCACGCAGGCAGACTTCATGCAAATGCTGGAAAGGATTCAGAGGCAAACCAACATGGTTGTAAAACACGACCCAACAAAGTTTATTGTCCAAAAACTGTCGGATGAAGGTTCAAGTTCACCCTTCATGGCCCGTCTGTATTTGGGGAACCTGCGTTTGCGGGATACGGTCTTTCCTGACCATGCTAAGCGGGACATATTTGATAAACCATACCATTTAGTTATGGAAACAATATTAAATACGCGCAGTGCGTCACAAGAGACCGTTCAGTTGATAGCTGATCACTTTAGCAAGCTGACTAACGGTGAAGTTGGACAGTTGCGCGGGCTCACAATTCACATTGAAAAAACGATTGATAAGGAACTGCGTAAAGAGGTCGAAACTTTTCTGAACAGTGCGGCGCGCACACTAAAGCAGGGCATGCAAGAGGTAACCAAGGCTTTGGGAATTAAAATTGACTTCTTATTCAAGAAACAAAGTACGTTTGACAATGGGGTAAAAATACTAGAAAAGGATGATCCACGCTTGGCTGCATATCTGAAGATGACACGCAAGTGGTCTGAACGATTGATCAACAGCCGAAATGATATGGAGCATGAAGGGTGGATACTGCCTAAAGTGAGATATATTGAGAATTCTGGGATCATTCGCGGTGATGAACCTGAAATCTCAGGCCAGAAAGTATCTGACTTCGTAAAGTTCATCATGGACCGACTCATTTGCTTTGTGGAGGAAGTAACGGCTCATTGTTTGAAGATGCGGATGCCAGCGGGCATTTCTGTGACAGAGATTCCAGTGTCCCAAAGAGAGTCAGAGATACCGGAACGGTTCCATCTGACGATTACTAATGGAGGGATGCCCATTTGGAATATAGCGTACCATCAAAGTACATTTGAAGAGACTTGAGTTTTGGGTGCGTAATCGGCGGGCTCCCCAAGGACGAGCAAATAGCAGTTACAGATATTTGCTATCAAACATTCAGCTTTATTCACAGACAGTTGCGATATTTATATGTAATCTGCAACATCCGCATCTGTGTTATCTTCCTCTATACTATCTCCTACACCACAAAGCAAAAACACGTCATAGCTTTGCACTCCAACTTCCTTTTAGTTTTAATTTGCCAATATCTTTGAAGAGTTGTAAATATTGAAAAATATGATATTAAATATAAAATGAGTGGAATAATCTAACATGGCTAAATTTAGATAGAAATAGTCTTAATGGCTGAAAAACTCGATCCTAAAGAATTAGTTTCTTTTAAAACCATTACTAACTAATTCAATATTGCTAACCTCTGGGATAGGAGTCAACAGGCACTTGATTTAACCATCAAGATAATTGAATCCTTTAAATCGAGTTGATTTGCAAATAGACAATATTTTTCTCAATTAATAAAGGAGCAACCAAAATGCGAGAATCCATAGATGTATTTAGTATCCATAAACAAATAATGGATGACTACAAGCATTTTGTCGGCAGCTTTATAAATATTAAAGATAAAAAAATTAAAGAGATAGTAGAAACTGAAATAAATCAGGGAAAGTTCTGGCCCGAACCTTTAATACAGTTTAACCCTTCGTTTGAGCAGGGTGAATCAGCACAGTCCCTTTGTGATAAAGGGATACTGCATCCCGATACAGCTAAAATTTTTAAGGATTATGATCTATTCAAACATCAGGTTGAAGCAATAAAACAAGGATGTAACGGTTTAGATTTTGTCGTTACTTCAGGTACCGGCTCCGGCAAATCATTAACATTTTTAGGCACAATCTTTGATTATCTCTTAAAGAATAAAACCGATGCCGGCATCAAGGCGGTTGTTGTTTATCCTATGAACGCTTTGATTAATTCTCAGTTTAAGGGGATAAAGGAATATAGAGACAGCTATAAAAATACAACCGGCAAGGATTTCCCAATAACATTTGCTAAATACACCGGCCAGGAAGATGAGGAAGAAAGAAAGAGCATAAAGAGCGAACTTCCGGATATTATCCTTACAAATTATATGATGCTGGAGTTGATCCTGACAAGATCAAAAGAAGATATTATCCGTAATTCAATATTTGAAAACCTGAAATACCTTGTATTTGATGAACTTCATACTTACAGAGGCAGGCAGGGATCAGATGTAGCTATTTTAATCAGAAGAATCAAAGCGCAGGCGACTCATGACATATCATGTATAGGCACTTCAGCCACCATGGTTTCTGAAGGCACAATTTCCGAACAGAAAAGAAAAGTGGCTGAGGTCGCGTCTAAGATGTTCGGCGCTATGTTTTCAGAAGAGCAGATCATAAATGAATCTCTGGCCAGATGTTTTGATTATGATGGTAACTTGCCGGATAATGAAGCCTTAACAAAAGCTTTGCAATCTGAAATCGATCCTGAAGACTCTGAAGAAAAATTAATAAAATCCCCTTTAAGCGCCTGGCTTGAAAACAGAATTGCTCTTGATGAAAACAGCGGTATGCTCGTAAGGCATAAGCCCATGCAGTTCTCTCAGATTGCATATAAACTTGCTGAAGATACCGGCCTTGATGAAAGCACCTGCAAATCACAACTAAAAAAGTTTTTAAGGTGGATATCAAATGTAAATGAAAATCTTAAAGATAAAAGATATACCTACCTGCCATATAAAGTTCATCAGCTGATATCCCAAACCGGTACTGTATATGTATCCCTGGATAATGATGATGACCGGATTATAAGCCTTGATCCTGCAAGCCATAAAGGCCATGGTGACAACAAAATCCCATTATTCCCGGCAGTATTTTCCAGAATTTCAGGGCATGAATTTATCTGTGTGAATAAAGATCTTGATAATGAAGTTTTAAAGCCGCGTGAGTTTAGAGAGATTTTAAGTGATGAAGAAGACCTTACATCAGGATATGTTATTACCGGTTCAGATGTGTGGAACCCTGAAACAGATCTCGAACAACTTCCTGATGCCTGGCTTCAAGTTGATAAGTCAGGCAATTGCAAACCTCAAAAAACATATAAGGACAGGCTGCCCCAAAAAATCTATTTTGATCAAAAAGGAAGTTTTTCAAGCAGAAATGAATATAAATATGAAGGCTGGTTTATGCCGGCAAAGCTTTTATTTGATCCTACATGCGGTGCCCAGTACGATCCAAAAACAAATGAAGCAACAAAACTTACAAGACTCGGCAGTGAAGGACGCAGCACTTCAACAACAGTGCTGTCATATTCTATCTTAAATCAACTCGAAGAGCATGGATTTCAGGCAAAAGACCAGAAGTTATTAAGCTTTACAGATAACCGGCAGGATGCCGCCCTGCAATCAGGACATTTTAACGATTCATTAAAAGTTATCCAGCTCAGATCAGCAATTTATCAGGCCATTGCCAAATACAAAGAGCGGGACTTTACAAATCTGGATCAGGCCATATTCGAGGCCATTGATCTGCCGCCGGAAGAATATGCCGCCAATCCCTCGACGAAATTTCCCGAAGCAATAAAAGACAATGAAAATGCATTAAAAAACTATTTAATGTATCGAGCGCTTTATGATTTAAGACGCGGCTGGCGGGTTGTGCTTCCTAACCTGGAGCAATGCGGTCTGCTGAATATTGACTATAAGTATCTTAAAAAAAACTGTGAGTCTGATGACAGTTGGCAAGGAGTGCCATTTCTTGAGGATCTTTCACACAAAGACCGGACTGAAATTATATATCAGATTCTGGAATTTTTCAGGAAATCTTATGCGTTAGCCAGTGAAGAATATTTAACTCAAAACGCTATTAATGAAAAGAGCAAGGAAATCAAGGAAAGGTTAACATTTCCTTGGAAATTTGATGAAAACGAAAAAATAGCAGACCCGGTCAAAATGGCATATGAACCAATAAAAAGAGGCACTAGGATTTTCTGGAAAAGTCTTGGGCCGGCCAGCGCTTTTGGTAAATATCTTAAAGAGAAAGCTAAACTCAAGGGAATCGTTTTTAATAATAAAACTTACATAAATTTCATAAAACTATTGCTGAAACTGTTAACAGAAGCTGGCTGGCTTAAGGAAACAACTGACAAAAACAGGGAGAATCAGGACACATATCTATACCAGCTCAGGATTGACCAGATTATATGGAAGATAGGTGATGGCAAAACAGTAAAACCGGATTATGTTAAAATCAGATCCTATAAAGGTTATGAACAAAAACCGAACACTTTTTACCAGAAATTATACAAAACCGATTTTAAAACCAGGAAAAAGCTGATCGGGAAAGAGCATACCGGCCAACTGCGCAATGAAGACCGGATAGAACGTGAAGATAAATTCAAGACAGGCGAATACAGCGCCCTGTTCTGCTCACCTACTATGGAGCTTGGAATTGATATTGCGGATTTAAACGTTGTCCACATGAGAAATGTTCCGCCAAACCCTGCAAACTACGCACAAAGAAGCGGCAGGGCAGGAAGGAGCGGTCAGGCAGCGTTGATATTTACCAGTTGTTCCGCATATTCCCCGCATGACAGCCATTATTTCAAACATGCGATCGATCTTGTATCAGGCGTTGTGGCTCCGCCCAGGATTGACCTTACAAATCAGGAATTGCTGGAGTCACATCTTAATGCAATATATCTGGCAAAAGTAAAACTAAGCGAGCTGAATCAGCATCTGATCGACCTTCTCGATAAAGATAACAAAGAAAACCTTCCTTTGTTATCTGAAGTTGAGGCGCGGTTGAATTTAGGCCGGCAATTAAAAACAGAAATAAAATCTGTTTTTGAAAAAGTGGTTAATGACCTTAAATCTATGAAATCAGCATCATTGTCATGGCTGAATGATGAATGGATAGACAGAACAATCAACCGGGCGCCTGAAAGTTTTGACAGGTCTCTGGACAGATGGAGAAGATTATATATTGCTGCACAAAAGCAGTTGAATGAGGCTCATAAAATAGCAAATAGCGGACTTTATACAAGCAGCTCTGAACAGATGAAGGAGGCAAAAAGGAATTGGGTTCAAGCAATTAGGCAGAGAGAGCTTCTTGAAAACAGAGTATCTTACAGCAGCCTGTCTGAATTCTATCCTTACCGGTATCTTGCAGCAGAGGGTTTTCTGCCTGGTTATAATTTTACACGCCTGCCCATGAGAACATATATCCCCATAGGAGATTCAGGCGAATATATATCAAGGCCGAGGTTTATTGCCTTAAGAGAGTTCGGCCCGCGAAATATTATTTATCATAAAGGCAGCAAATACCAGGTAGAGCAGTTGCTTTCCCAAGAGTCGGGATCGCATTTGAAACCCGCCAAAGTCAGCACAAAATCAGGTTATATCCTGATGGGTGATGAATACAGCTATGAGATATGTCCTTTCAGCAAGGTTTCGCTTAGCGGAGGTGAAAATAAAGAAATTTTTACAGACCTTCTTGAAATGGCTGAAACCCGCACAAGGGAAATAGACAGGATTTCCTGCGAAGAGGAAGAGAGGCTCTCTCGCGGATTTGACATCAAAACCTACTTTTCCATGCCGGCAGGCGGTCTGGATAATATCCGCACAGCTAAAATTAAAAATGATGATGAAGAATTTTTATATGTGCGGTTTCTCCCATGCGCCCGTCTGGTTCAGATCAACAATAAATGGCTGAGGTCAAAGGAAAAAGGCTTTTTAATGGGCTTAAATACAGGTGCATGGAAGAAAGAAGCCTTTGATCATAATACAGAATCAGCCGAACCGGTCAGGAGGATAAAGCTCGTCACTTATGATACCGCAGATGCCCTGTATATAGAACCGATCAAATCACTGGCCCTCACTCCGGCAGGCGTTATCACTTTGCAATATGCTCTCAAGCGAGCAGTTGAAAATGTTTTTCAGGTTGAGCCAAGAGAAATCGGCGCAGAACTTATGGGAGATAAATCGCAGCCAAATATTTTTCTGTATGAGGCTTCAGAAGGGAGCCTTGGTGTTTTGTCACAGTTTATCGAAGACAAGGATATTTTTAAAAATGTTATTTCAGAAGCAATCAATATTTGCCGCTTTGATGATAAAACTTACAATGATGAAGCCTCTTATGATGATCTTCTGAATTATTATAACCAGAGATATCATGATGTGATCAACCGGTTTGAAATTAAGGATGCTCTTGAAAAGCTCAAAGTATGTGATGTTGAAATCATTACCAGCAAAATATTCGAAGATTATGAAGAGCAGTATCAGCAGCTCTTAAAAGGGATTGATCCAAATTCTTCAACCGAGCGTAAATTTCTAAATTATCTTCATGATAACGGCCTTAAATTGCCGGATGCCACACAAAGAACCGTTGAAGGCATCTACTGCAAACCGGATTTTTTCTATGAACCTGATGTGTGGGTTTTTTGCGATGGAACCCCGCATGATGAGCCTGAAGTTAAGAAAAAAGACAGAAACCAGCGCAGCGCCATCCTGAACAGAGGGGATCAGGTTTTTGTATATTATTATCAGGACAAATTGGAAGAGATAATCGGCAAAAGGCAGGATATTTTTAAAAAGGTAAAATAACTCCATGAAATTCAAGGCAGGTTCACTGGTTACAGCAAGGAACAGGGACTGGGTTGTTCTTCCTTCAAATAATGACAAGCTGGTTTTGTTAAAGCCGCTTGGCGGATCAGAGGAAGAGATAACAGGTATTTATCTGCCCCTTGCCTTTGCCGATGACAGGATTGAATCCACAAACTTTCCACATCCTTCCGCAAAAGATCTGGGTGATATTGCTTCCGCCAGGCTGCTTTATAATGCTGCAAGGCTTTCCTTTAGAAACGGCGCAGGCCCTTTCAGGTCTCTGGCAAAGTTTTCGTTCAGGCCGCGGTCATACCAGATGGTTCCGCTTATCATGGCGCTAAAGCAGGAAGGTCCCATACGGCTGTTAATTGCTGATGATGTCGGCGTGGGCAAAACAATCGAGGCTCTGATAATATTAAAGGAGCTTCTTGAACGAAGAGTAATCAAACGTTTTGCCGTTATTGTACTGCCCCATTTGTGCGAACAGTGGCAGGGAGAACTTAAAGACAAATTCGGTATTGAGGCGGTTGTCATCAGGTCAAATACACAGGCAAGGCTGGACAGGGAGATTCCAGGGGATACCAGCGTATTTCACCATTATCCATATCAGGTCATCTCAATTGATTATATTAAATCCGATCAGCGCAGGCAGGTTTTTATTCAGGAATGCCCGGAGTTTATTATTGTGGATGAAGCCCATACCTGCTCGGTTGCTGCGGGCGCAAAGGCTGCCTGGCAGCAGAGATATCAACTTATAAGAGATATTTCAAAAAAGCCCGGACAGCACATGATGTATCTTACCGCAACTCCTCACAGCGGCAAGGCAGAGCAGTTCAGCTCTCTTCTCGGTTTAATAAAGCCTGAATATCAGTCTCTTGATCTTCCAGCCGCTACTCAGAACCAGCGCAGGGATCTTGCAAAATATTATGTACAGAGAAGGCGGGCTGATGTTGAAAAGTGGATGAACGAAGACACCCCTTTCCCAAAACGGGATGCCGGAGAATTCCAGTATGACCTGTCAAAAAAGTATTCGGGATTTTATGATGATATCCTCGATTTTGCGCTCGGCCTGACAAGAAGCGGTGATCTTCATGAAGGCAGGAAACGCCTAAGATACTGGTCCGCCTTAGCTCTGCTCAGGGGTGTAATGTCCAGCCCCGCGGCCGGCGTTGAAATGATAAACAACCGGATAAAAAAGCAAGGCGCTTGCGATGATGCTGACGATGTTGTTGATACAGATGCAAATCCGATTATGGACGATGATTACGACAGCGCAAAGGATTATGCACCGACCGGAATTATAAATAAAACAGACTGGACAGACACTGAGAACAAAAAGCTTAATAACCTGGCCGATCAGCTTGGTGAACTTCATGGCGTAGAGCATGATTTCAAGGCGGCCAGGGCTCTGGAAATTGTTGGCAGGTGGCTGCAAGAGGGTTACAGTCCTGTTGTATTCTGCCGTTTTATAAGAACCGCCAATTACCTTGGAGATATTTTTAAGGCGGGTCTGAAAAAAATCAATGTTCAGGTTATTACAAGTGAAGATCCTGACGAGGTCAGAAAGGCAAGAATCGATGATATGGAATCATCACCCAAAAAGGTACTTGTCGCAACCGACTGCCTGAGCGAAGGAATAAACCTCCAGGATCAGTTTACAGCAGTGCTTCATTATGACCTTCCATGGAACCCGAACCGCCTGGAACAGCGTGAAGGGAGAATTGACCGTTATGGCCAGAGATCAGAAAAAGTCAAGGCATACCTTTTGTACGGCACAAACAACCCGATAGACGGAGTTGTGCTGAAAGTGATTTTAAGAAAGGTGCGCGAGATCAGACGTTCCACCGGGATTTCCATACCATTTCCCGAAGACAGCAAATCTTTGATGGATTCAGTTCTTCAGGCTGTTATTTCAGATTCACAGGCCGCAGCAAAAAGGCGTGATGCAAAGCAGCTTACATTTGATTTCAGCAAAGTCGATGAAGTCAGGGAAAAGGAGCTTATTGTAACAAAAGCTATTGAAAAGGCAGCAGATCGTGAAACAGCTTCAAGGACCATATTTGCCCAGCATGCAATAAAGGCAAATGAAATCGAGCAGGATCTCAAGCAGGCAGATGAGGCCATTGGCAATCCTGAAGCTGTTGAATCTTTTGTCACTGAATCTCTGATGAACGTACTTGGAGTTCAGGTATCAAAAGACAGAAAAGCCAATGGATATATACTCTATACCGCAAACCTTCCGCCTGTTTTAAAAAGCGCACTTCCTTTGGAAAAACAGCTTAAGGTCAGCTTTTTCTCACCCACTCCTGAAGGATATTTATACCTTGGCAGAAATCATGTTTTTGTTGAGCAACTATGCCAGTACCTTATGGCAAATTCATTAAGCAGCGACACTGATCACGATCCTGCCAGGTCGGCGGTAATAAGATGCAGGGACGTTAATATTAAAACAACACTTTTACTGTTCAGGGTCAGAAACGTTATCGAGGAAAAGCAAGTAGGAAACCAGTTTGTGGCTGAGGAAATGCTTTTATGGGGTTACAGGGGAAGCCCTTCGGATAATGCATTTTTGGTTAAAGATGAAATTAAAAAACTGATGACGCACGCTCTTCCATCCGCCAATATTACAAATGAGGCAAAAGCAAGCTTTCTTGAAAATGAATTGGATAACATTTCCGAAATTGGAGATGAATTTGACAAAATTGCCCTGCAAAGGGCCGTGATCCTGATTGAAGCCCATGAAAGGTTCAGAAAAGTCATGGGCGGAAAAAGATTCAAGGTTGTCGAGCCGGTTCTTCCAATGGATTTAATGGGGATTTATATATTGTTGCCGGACAGGGAGAATTAATGAATATGAAGACAGCAATAGCATAGATTACCGTAAAGGAGCTGGTTCCGTGTATGTGACTTTCTTGCCTGCTATCTTGCCTTCCGCGCAGCGAAGCACCGAAAAAGTCATTCCGGAAATCACCCGACAAGTTGAGGCCCAAGAGGCCCATGATGAGGCCCATGAGCCTATGAGTGACATCGAGAGGAGAATCCTGGGAGATTGTTCCGTGGAATCAAAAAGCACGCATGATTTGCTTAAGCTTCTGGGTTATAAAACGCGGACAGGAAATTTCAAAAGAGCTCTCAGCCGGTTGTTGACCCGAAGGTTTTTGGAAATGAGCATCCCTGATAGACCAAGGAGCAAGAAACAGAAATACCGGCTGACGAATAAAGGGAAACAATGGCTGGAAGATTATAAAAGGGATATTTCTTAGATAAATGAAATACACCACCATACGCATAGAAGGCGCCATACTTTCTGCGGATATTCTTGATAAGATCGAGCAGGGGGAAATCGGCGGCCAGCTTGCCAAAGATTTCGGTTTTTCCGCAAAGATAAAGGTCAAGGATGAAATCGCAAGAGCATGGGCAGATGCCCAGGATTTGTGGCGGATATTCAAGAGGCAGAAAGAAAGAGTTGCTGAGCAGGAATACGGCACAACAGAAACGAGAAGATACTGGATAATCCCTTTGCTTGGATTATTCGGATATGATGCACAGCTTTCAAGGGCGGAAATTGTTCATGGAAAATCTTATGCAGTCAGCCACCGCGCAGCCAATCTTGACGGGTTTCCGATTCATATTGTCGGTTTTAATGACAGCCTTGATAAAAAAAGAACAGACAGCGGCCCAAGGATGTCACCCCATGCTCTGCTTCAGGAATACATAAACCTTACCGAGCATCTTTACACAATAGTAACAAACGGAATTCATCTAAGGCTTCTCTGCGGCAGCAGCAGGTTGATCAGGCTTTCATTTCTTGAGTTTGATCTTGAGACCATGATGGAGGAAGAGCATTATGCAGACTTTGCCATAATGTACCGCCTTCTTCATTCAAGCCGCATGCCTGCAAAAATGGATATTGGAGCAGAAAGCCTGATTGAAAAGTATCATCAGGATGCGCTGGATTCAGGATCTCGGATTCGGGAAGGGTTAAGTAATGCAGTAGAAATCTCCATACATTCTCTTGCCAACGGTTTTCTAAAACATGCAGACAATGAAGAGCTTCGGAAGCAGATTGATACTAAGGAAATATCAGAGCCTGCGTTTTATCAGTATCAACTGCGCCTTATATACAGGCTTCTGTTTCTGATGGTTATTGAAGAAAGAAACCTGATTTTTCCTGCCAATGCGGATAAAACCCAAAGAGATATCTATTATCAATATTACAGTGTAAACCACCTTAGAAAGCTTTGTGAAAAACTCTATCTTGCCGATCAGAGATTCAATGACCTTTGGATTGCGCTTAAAAACACGTTTCGACTTTTTGAGAGTGAAATAAAAGGCAGGCATCTGGGTCTAAGCCCGCTTGCGGGCGATTTGTTCGGATATAATGCAATCGGTATTCTGAACAACTGCAAGCTTGACAACAAGATACTTCTGGAGTGCTTAAGAAACTTAAGCGTATTCATCAATAAAAAAACCGGCCAGAAGATGCGGGTAAATTATGCTTCGCTGAATGTAGAAGAATTCGGTTCGGTTTATGAGGGCTTGCTCGAATATGACCCAGTTATTACAAAACAGGCCGGAGTTTATCAGTTTGATTTCGTAAAAGGTTCAGGCCGGTCTTCATCCGGTTCTCATTACACGCCGGATGAGCTTGTCCAGCCGCTTATAAAACATTCTTTGGATTATGTAATTGAAGACAGGCTGAAATCATCCGATAATAAATCAGAAAAAGAAAAAGCATTATTATCCATCAAGGTCTGCGATGTTGCCTGCGGCAGCGGGCATATATTGCTCAATGCAGCAAGAAGGATTGGGGCTGAACTTGCAAAGGTCAGAACAGGCGAGGACCAGCCGTCTCCTGCGCCTTTAAGGTTGGCGATCAGGGATGTGATAAAAAGCTGTATTTATGGAGTGGATAAAAATCCTCTTGCTGTTGAATTATGCAAGGTTGCCCTGTGGCTTGAGGCGCATAATCCCGGAGAACCTCTGAACTTTCTGGATCATCATATCAAGTGCGGAGATGCAATTGTTGGTCTTGCGCATAAGGAAGAGCTGGAGAACGGAATTGCAGATGAAGCGTTTAAGAAGATGCCTGATGATGATAAAGATATAAGGGCTGAGCTGGCTAAACGTAATAAAGAAGAAAGAAAACATGCCGAAACCAGGGAAGTCTATTATGAACATGCAAAGTATACTTCTATAGCAAAATCAGTCATTCATGTATCAAAATTGTTTGAAGATTTTAACAACCTTCCTGAAGCTACCATTAAAGAGATTGAGCAGAAGCGAAGCGTATATAAACAAATGACGTCGGAGCATGACTTATGGCGGTTAAAGAACCTTGCCGATATTCAGGTAGCACAGTTTTTTATTCCTAAAAATGAGGCGAATGCTAAGAAAATCATTACGGATGCTGAATACAGGGATTTTCTGGGTGGACGCAAACCCATGCAGGGGCCGAAAGTGGGCAAAGCTATGGGGATGGCACAAGAAAAACAATTTTTCCACTGGTTTTTGGAGTTTCCGGTGGTTTTTGCAGGGGGCGGATTTGATTGTATTTTGGGGAATCCGCCATATTTAGGAGGACAAGCATTAAGCGGAAGTTTCGGTCATCCATTTTTGAATTGGGTTAAAACAGAGTATTCGCCAGCAGGGAGTTGTGATCTAGTAACTTATTTTCTTAGAAGAATTTTTAATATAATATCTCATAATTGTTTTTTATCAATACTGACAACGAATACAATTTCTCAAGGAAATACAAGAGAAGGTGGTTTAGATGTAATATTAAAAAATGGTGGATCAGTTAATTTTGCCATTAAATCAATGAGGTGGCCTGGTCAGGCCGCCGTAATAATTTCAATAATTTCAATTTATAAAGGCAAATGGGAAAAAGATTTCATCATTAATAATAAAAAACTTGAATACATTAGTTCCTTCTTAGATGAAGGTGAATTATTAGGCTTGCCATATAATTTATCTTCTAAGTCTAAACTAAGTTTTATGGGATCTACCGTATTCGGAAAAGGTTTTTTTGTTGAAGAAAATGAGGCGAAAATTCTATTGACAAAAGATGAAAAGAACAAGGATGTGCTTTTCCCAATATTAAATGGCCATGATCTGCTTAACAGAATTGACCAGTCCCCTTCTAGATATGTAATAAATTTCTATGATATGCCTCTAGAAAAAGCAAAAAAATATAAAGATTGCTATAGCATCGTTGAAAATAAGGTCAAACCACAAAGATTGAACCAAAAAATTAAAAGTGCGAAAGAAAAATGGTGGTTATTTCATCGGCTGGGCAAAGAATTATATGAAACCAAAGAAAATCTCCCAAAAGTTTTGTCTTGCGCGATTACAAGTAAAACGCTTGCTTTTGAATTTTATGACTCCAATATTGTCTTTTCAAATGCAGTAATAGTCTTTACGCTTGATAAATTTTACCAATTTGCATTGCTACAAAGCACAATTCATAATAATTGGGCTTGGAAATATGCTTCAACGTTAAAAACAGATCTACGATATACTCCTTCAGATGTTTTTGAAACATTTTCGTTTCCTCAAGATCTATCAAGAAAAAAGGAGTTGGAGAAAGCCGGTGAAACATATCATGATTTTCGTAGGCAGGTAATGCTAAAAACGAAACTCGGGCTCACTAAAACCTACAATCTATTCCATACCAAAGATCTAAAAATACAACATATTGTTAAAGTAAGCAAACAAACACAAGAAACCTGTGAAGAAGCATATAAAAACATCATCGAACTCCGTGATCTCCATAAACAAATGGATGAAATGGTTCTAAAAGCTTATGGCTGGGAGGATATAGATTTATCACATGATTTTTATGAAGTGGATTATCTGCCGGAAAATGACCGTGTACGATACACAATTTCACCTGATGCCAGAAAAGAAATCCTAAAGCGCCTGCTAAAACTAAACCACAAAATCCACGAACAGGAAGTCAAAGCCGGCCTGCACATAACAGGAAAAACCAAAAAGAAACAAAAAGCCGATGCACCAGGGCAGATGAAGTTGTTTTAAAAAACACATTCAAAAATTATAAGAAAATCAACATTTACTCGTCAAGTGGTTTTAAATTTGATATTAGACAGAAACTATATACTAATTGGTTATGACAACAGATAAATTTTTTCTAATGAAACTTACTCACTACACCTCAAGCATCGAAACAATTATTAAAATACTAAATAATGGTTTTGCATGGTTTCCTAATAAGCGTGAATTGATACAGCATTTAATTCCATTTCATGATTTTTCTAAAAGAGAGCCTCAGCAATTCGGAATGATTTCTTTTACAGAACTTTCTCCAGAATGTTCTGCTAAAGTAAGAAATGATTTTGGTGATTATGGCATCATGGTTTCAAATGAATGGGCCATATCACAGAAAATACAAAAAGTGCTATATATCGATAATAAAGGACCAGTATTCGAGAGTCTTCAAAAATTATTTCAATATGGGTATGGGGACCTAATATGCAAAAGCTTAATTAGAGAAGACATGGTTAGTCCCAGATTTTTTACTAATAAAGTAATATCAGACATTCAAAGGGCATATCTGTATAGTAAGTTATTACAGATATATGAGTATATGGAGCCTTTAAAGAATTCTTATCAGCAAGAATGGCGCATTGCCAATCCCGACCCGCTATATGGATTTAAAGAAACCAAACAAGAAGTTATTAAAAATGTATCTCCACCTAAAGGGTGGGCAAAAGTTGTAAATTTATTAAAGGCAGAGCATAGAGATGTCATGAGTTTCGTTTGCCCTGAAAGCGAGATCAATTTATTAAAAAGCACTTTGCCAAAGATATATAAAAATAAGCCAATAATAGGAATTCGATCCTAATTTATAGGTATAGAGACAAAGGAAGTGGGATGGATGAAGAGAAAATAATGTCCAACGAATAGCTGCACTGGACGTGGCAAAACGGCGAGCCACGCCAGTGAGCACCGTGAACCTACCAAATTAGAGGACTAACAACAGTGAGTATACACAAACGTTGGCAGCAAGCAGAAAAAAATACCAATGAAAAGATTTATTGATGAAAATGGAACACTTGAAGTAAGAGTTCCTACCACATGGAAATATTCGCTACAAAATGAAAAAGTACATACTTTTCAAGAATATGAAATTTGGAAACCTGATGCTTTTCAAATTTCAATTCAAGAGTCAAATGGGGAGGCACAATTAAGATTTCAAACACTAACAAAGAATTTAACATCAACAGAAATTAGTGGAATAAAATATTATAATTTTCCAGAAAGTGGAGATGAGGGTTTTATAACTAAATCATGGACAACCTTTATTGAAGACAGAATTGTGCTATTCACTCTCACACATTCCGTTAAGCAAGATATAGATTTAGAGCCAAAAAGTCTTGAAGAAAAACTCAAAGAAGTAAACCAGATTATTTCAAGTTTCAGAATCATTAAACACGAGGAAAGTGAATCAAAGATAAATTCTTACAGATTTGATATGTTTCTACAAGGAGTAGGAGCAACTGCATATATGTTAAACAAAGCAGTTGAAAACCATGCATTTATTGAAGCAACATGTTTACTTGCAAGTCAAATTGACGGTTTGCTAAGAATTGGAATCGTACTACAAAAACAGATAGAGAATAATAATACTGAAATAGAAAAAGAATGGATTTATCAGGGACTAAACGATAGGAAAAAATCAGAAAAAGACATTTATAAAAAAGCAAAAGAATTAGGAATTCTCGATGAGGATATAATTAAAGAATTATACCAATTATACGATGATAGAAATAGAGTAATACACAGGTTTATCATTTCTGAAATTACGTTAGCAGAAGTTGAGGAAATCGCCTACAAGTATTATCAAATGCAGCAAAAAATCAATTCAATAATATATGATATCGAAAGTAAACAAATTGAATTAGGAGTTGGTATGACAAGAAGTGGAGAGGATAGCGAAGAAAATCATTTAGATTATATAAAGGGAAAAATTGGTAAGCAAGATTATTTTGAAAAAAAAGGATAGCCTGCTAAAACTAAACCACGAAATCCACGAACAGGAAGTCAAAGCCGGCCTGCACGCAAAAGGAAAAAGCAAAAAGAATCAAAAAGCCGATGCGCCAGAACAAATGAAGTTATTTTAAAAAAACACATAAATTATTAAAAAATCAACATTTACGCATCAAGTGGTTTTAAATTTGATATTATTAGACAGAAACTATATACTAACTGGTTATGTTGGTTTAATTTATTACAATAAACGATAGGTAAAGAGATGATATTTATTGATGTAGATTCAAGAAGAATTAAAAAACGAGAAATGATTGAAGGCATAGTAAATAATTTTGAAACAACCTTTTCTCCTCTTGAAAAAGAAACTATTGTTATGACCGATTTTTATACAAAAGCTTTCTATATTGAGACTTATATTTTAGCAGAAAAGATAATAGATTATGGTACAATTGATGTCCCACTAGACCCAGAGGAACAGAGCGAATATCGGGCAAATCGTGAGATAGTTGAAGACCATGGTGCATTTATAAAAATGAAAGAAGATGCTAAAGAAGGCCGTACTTTTTCTAATTTAGTCGCTGAGTTTAATACTTCCTTTGATAAAGACAGGCCACTAAAGATTATTGGTGGCCAACATAGATTTATAGCAATCAAAGAAGCTTTTGATTTAAACAATATTAATTACTACCATAATGTTAAGATATATTTCGGGCTTGATAATAATCAAAGATTAGATGTTCAATTAATTTCAAACACTAATATTGTTGTTTCAAGTGATTTACTGGATCGTATGTTTGAAACCCTTAAGGGTCCAAAATTACGAAATTGGTGTCAAACTGTGGGTTTACTTTTAGAAGGTCAAGATTTTGCTGATAAAAAGCAACGTTCGAATCAGATAACTGTTCGAGTGGCGAGATCATTTATTCTAAGCTTTTTAGATGGGGAAAAAAATAGTAAGAAAAACTATGAAAAAATTAGTCCAGAGCCAATAATTGCAAAAACAGGTCGTATCGATGAATTATGGGAATCGATACACAACGATAAAAAAGATATTTGGTCTGATATCTCACTAATTGAAGCCGGAAAACAATTTGCGAAGTTGCATAAAAAACAGAAGGAATACTTCGAACAAAAGCGCAAGAAAAACTTAGAATATGCGAATAAAGCTGTAAATTATTCAATTTTAGCTTCGTGGGCTTATAGTGCCGGTTTACTTCAAGACAATAAGACCAGGCTGGAAAGACATTATAGTTTATCTGAGACAGAAAATATAGATCCATTGAATGCATCCGCTCTTGCTAAGGGGCGTCATAAAACTGATCCTGAGAATTACCGTGGATTGGGCACACGTACTGATAAAAAAGAACGTGGGCGTTTAGTTGAAGTTTTTTATTTACAAGCTGAAAAAGGAAATGGAATAAATAAAGGAATTGTTGATTTAGGCATTAAAAAATATCACGCTAAATTAGCGAACATAGAAGTTATTGAGGCAGAGAAGAGATTGGAAATGTAGATGGAAAATTTCGATAAGTTTTCAAACAATCTTTTAGAAGAAGCGAAAAGATTTTTCGAGAAAGCAAGGGCAGAAAGTACTATTAGTTCAAAAGATGCCTTCTTACATGCCTCTTTATTACTTGCGATCTCAAGTTTAGAAGCATATGTAAATGGGATCGCGGATGATTTTAAGGATGCAGATAGTCTGACTTTACACGAGAAGGGATTCCTTTTAGAGAAAAAGATCTCTTTAGAAAATGGTAAATTTATTTTAAAACCTATATTAAAGATGTCAAGACTAATTGAACGAATTGAATTTTTGTTTAAAAAATTTGATTCAGCAAAATTAGATAAGACATCTACCTGGTGGGGAAATTTAAAAATTGGTATATCCTTGAGAAACAGTCTTGTTCATCCCAAAGAGTTCACCCAAATATCTGAAACACAAATTAAATCAACTCTTTTTGCAGTTATTGAATGTGTGAATAATTTGTTTCTTGCAATTTATAGAAGTAAACTGCCAAGTAAAAGTATGGGGATTGATTCAAAATTAATGTTTTAGCTACATAATCGGGTAGCCGGGGGGGGTTCTCCCGCCCCCACACCATCTACCCAGCGTTCGGGTCCGCACTGTAGGAACTGTCAAAGCTTGAATTGTGGAAACAAAGGGGGGTTGAATTTAGGCGTTTCTTTTGGCGAAAGGCTCGGTATCAAATCTTGATCAACCCATTAGTGGAAGTAGAACGCCCTCTCGAAAACTGAAGGCATCTGCACTTTCAATGAGGCCATCCGTGGCATTCTGCACTTGCGCTAACTTCACAAACAAATGGACGCGGTCTTAAAGGCTTACGGATGGGAGGATATATATCTTGCTCATGATTTTTACGAGGTGGAATATTTGCCGGAAAACGACCGTGTACGATACACAATTTCACCTGATGCCAGAAAAGAAGTCCTAAAGCGCCTGCTAAAACTAAACCACAAAATCCATGAACAGGAAGTCAAAGCCGGCCCGCACACGAAAGGAAAAAGAAACAAAAAGCCGATGCATCAAGACAGATGCAGTTGTTTTAAAAAACACATTCAAAAATTATAAAAGAATCAACATTTACTCGTCAAATGGCTTTAAATTTGATATTAGACAGAAACTATATACTAACTGGTTATCTTTTAGTACTCAATATTGCATTAGAGGGTTATAATAATGGCGTTCCCTACTTTGCCACTTAAGAATTTGGAAAATAGACACATTGGTTTGACTCAAACGATTGCTGAATGTTTTTGTGAAGCGGCTTTCGTTTGTTTAGATCGGAATCATACTCCACCACAGGACTTCATTCTTTCGGGGGATGATTTTGAAAAGAAAGCCATGGTTGACTGGATTTCTCCTGATGATCGTTGTAAAAGAGCATGGGCTAATAAAGATGACGCTACCAGGGACGGTGCATATGCATGCGCATTAGCTGCAACTGAACTATGTTTAGGTCTATATGCCGTTAGCCGTGCAGAGACGCTTACGGGAGCTGATTATTATATAGGACCTGATCCTAATTCAGTTGAAGATTTAGAGGATTGTTTGCGTTTAGAGGTCTCTGGTACCGATATGGATATTTATGAAGTTCGGAGGCGATTAAAAAACAAGGTTAATCAAGCTGCTGTTGGTAAGAGCAATTTGCCTGCAATTGCTGCTGTCGTCGGTTTTAAGGTTAAAAGAATTTTAATGCAGAATGTACAAGAGGAACAATGAGCTGGTTAAAAAATCACTCAGATAGTGAAAAATTCGCAAGCCTCGCAGATTCAGCCCTTAAAAATGGGAATATTAGCGAAGCCGGAAAAATGTTCAAGCAAGCAGCTGAATCCGAAGAGAAAGCTTTATCTTTTATCAACCTGTCAAAAAAAAGGACTCTTGGGATTACGGTTGTTAGCACCGCCGCCTTGTATTTCAAAGGCAAAGATTTTGTAAAGGCAGAACATATTGCCCATAATTGGCTTGCTCGCGGTGAGTTGCCGGAATTTGCGGCGATCCAACTACAAACAATTCTACAAACTATATGGAATGAGAAAATTTTTCGTAAAGCTGGAGTTGAGTTTGCGAAAGGTACTGTTCTGGTTTCAGTTAGTGGCGGAATGATTGTTCCAGGCGGAGCCCCGCTTGACCTTATACATCGGAAAGTAGATGAAGTTAAGAATCTATTTTACAGAACTATTGAAATGCAGCTGAATCGCCCTTTTCGAAGACGCGGGGCGCCAGCATGTGAGATACAAGATCAATTTCGGCCTTGGCTTTTCCAAGCTGAGCCTGGCAGCTATCAATTTGCGGTGCGCATTCAAAAGCCAGCACAGATTCCACTATTTCCCGATGGTGCACCTGAAATCGAAGAAGTTACAGGTAAATTCTTTGAAATTCTTGAAGCAGCAGCAAAAAAATCGCATGAAGATTTGTTAAATATTGTTCCAGATAAAGACTATCGTGAATCATTCCTCAAGCTCACAAGAAATCTTGCCCCAACAGGAAAATCTTTTGAGACTCTAGAAATAAAGTCCGCAACAGATATAGAAAGTCTACCAATTACTTTCAAATCTGAATCAAGAAAGGCATTAAATAAATCACTTCGAACTACAAAAAAGAAAAGTGAAGGGGATTCTAAGCTAGAAGAAAAGCAGCTATCAGGAGTTTTACGCGCTCTTCATTTGGATAAAGATTGGATTGGAATAAACATACCTGAAGAAACCGAAGCAATTAGGATATATCAGACTGGTGATGTGATCGACGACATTGTTGGGCCGATGGTGAATCAGCGCGTATTAGTTGATGTCCTATTAACAGTTGATGGGAAATATCTATTCCAAGACATCCAATCTGACGAATAGAAGATAACGAGTCGAGAATCGACGGGAAAACGCTGGCGCGTTTCCCGCGTCTCAGCTCCAGCTTTCACGGGCGGATCGGTGCCGCGTCTTGATTAGCGCATTAGCTGACATCTGTTTACGCAGATACATTAGTTCCGCAGTTCCAATCTTCAGGAGCTTTCCGAAAACGACAACTCGCCACTGGCCTGGTCGGAACAGGCTGGTTCCGTGTATGTGACCTCCCTGCCATTGCAGCAAGTTACCCCGCAAGTACCCGACAAATCACAGGGGAAGTCGCGGGTGAAGTTCAGAAATTCTTAAAAATACTGCATACGCCTATGAGCTCTTCTTGATGGGAGTCCATCGGCTCAGGACCATGGGCCGGATGCGATCCAGTTTGCGGGTGGACCTGGTTTGTCGGAGGAAATGGCCGCGACAACTGGCGCGGTTAAGGATATGTTGCCGGACGGACGCAGGGATGTTTCTGGGAGACTTCATACCGTCACCTCCAGGTATGGCCGCATCACCTTTTCGACCCTGCAGATCTTGGCGTATTTGAGCAGTTCGCCAAGGTCGAACTTCTTTCGTGTCTTGTAGAGTTTCAGTGCTTCCAGCACCACGTCCATTCCGATCTTATTACGAAACTTGAAGCAGTCGGCTAGGGTTTTCTCGGGGCTGTATACTTTGACGTGCACTCCATCAATCCGATGCTTCTCGATGCCGGATTTGTATGCTTCATTCGAGAATCTGTGGGCTTGGATGGGAGGATAATCGAGTGAAGGCATCCGTGAGTCCCTTAGTACCGCTACGGAAACATCATGCGGAATCTGAGTCGTGATGTCATGATAGGCCAGTGCGGAGACAAGACAGATGACGATGTTCGGAAAGCGAAGGCTCACCGTAACCAGATCGGGGTTGC
>Ga0307379_10001808_pt1 | contig 32710 bp, 23 predicted proteins | sample UN2MG_FD_202237 | JGI IMG/M metagenome (GOLD analysis project Ga0307379, IMG submission 202237) | Soil microbial communities from Risofladan, Vaasa, Finland - UN-2 | ecosystem: Environmental > Terrestrial > Soil > Coastal area > Acid sulfate soil | place: Finland: Risofladan, Vaasa | collected...
TGCTGGCGCCGAACAGGCCGATGGGCAGCGCCCGCGTGCGCTCCTCCGCGGCCGACCAGTCGAGCGCGCCCGCCACACGTGCCGCAAGAAACGGGATATTGAAGCGCAGGTGGCCGGTATGCTCGTCGGCCCGCTGCTCGGGCATCGTAAGCAGGTCCAGCAGCAGCGTGGCCAGGGCGCCGTCGTTCAGTTTCGCGGCCACCGACCTGTTTCGCGGGCTGAACCTGCTGCTGCCGCTGCCGTGAACGAATATGACCAGGCCCGCGGCGTTGTCGGGTATGGTGAGGCTGGCCTGCAGGGTCGCCTTGCCCGATTGCAGCGCCACTTCCTCTGTTTCAGCTAGTGTCTTGCTCATTGCTCCTCCTGATCGTTGCTATGGGCCTTGAACCTTCGCGGGAATTGCAGGGCCCGCCGCGCTTCTAACATCGGAGCGCCGGCCGGCCGCGCCAGCTTTCGCACGTTCATCCGGCGGGCCGGCTGTGCATTTTGCCTCGAATCTGCACAAGGAATCCCTGAAACTCTATTGACACGCGGCAATAGTTGGATAGAATTATGAGGGTGGAGAGGGCTTACCGTTAAACTTTTCAGCCCATAGTGAGCAATATGGTCTCAAGAACAAGAATATCAGAAATAGAGTTTCCGGTGCTGGCGCTGCGCGATACCGTTGTCTTTCCGAAGCTCGTAACGCCGCTGCTTGTGGGCCGCGAGCAAAGCAAGGAATCGATCCGGCACAGCGCCCGCGACAACCGCCCCATCGTCCTCGTGGCGCAGCGCGATGCGTCTGAGGAGGATCCCTCGGCCAAGAGCCTTTTCCGCGTGGGCGTGGCCTGCAACCTCTTGCAGGTGGTAAACCTGCCCGACGGCGCCCTCAAGGTGCTCGTGGAGGCTATCAGCCGCGTGAAGATCAAGCGGTTCGTCTGGCATGGCTCGTGCAGAATGGCCAGCGTAGTGGAGCTGCCCGACGTTGTCGATCCCGCGCACGCCATCGAGAAGGACGTGGCCCAGCAGGCGGTAGCCCGAATTGTAACCGAGCGTTTCGAGCGCTATTCGCTGCTCAATCCCGTGGTGCCAAAGGGCGTAACGAACGCCCTGGCCGACATGAAAGACGCCGGCCAGATAGCAGACAGCGTGGCGGCGCACCTCGTGATAAGCATTTCGCTGAAGCAGAAGCTGCTCGAGACGCTCGAGCCGTCGAAACGCCTCGAGGAACTGGCCGCCATCCTCCAGAAGGAAATCGACATCCTCGAGTTCCAGAAGTCGATCGACTCGAAGGTGCGCGACCGCATCCAGAAATCGCAGAAGGATTATTTTCTGCGCGAGCAGCTCAAGGTGCTGCGTGAGGAGCTGGACGGCGAGAGCGACCACAGCCTGTCGGCGTTTGAAGAACGCATCAAGGCCGCCGCAATGCCCGAGTACGCCCAAGCCGCCGCAAAACGCGAGCTCGACCGGCTGTCCCAATCGCAGTTGCACTCGCCGCAGGCCAGCGTGTCCATCGACTACATCGAAACGCTTCTCGCACTGCCGTGGAACGCCAAGACCGACGACGACCTCGACGTGCCGCGGGCCAAGGAGGTGCTGGACCGCGACCATTACGGGCTGGACGAGGTGAAGGACCGCGTGCTGGACTACCTGGCGGTGCGCAAGCTCGTCCCCGGCCAGAAGGGGCAGATTCTGTGCTTCATAGGGCCGCCCGGCGTAGGCAAAACGTCGATCGCACACTCCATCGCCGCCGCACTGGGCCGCAAATTCATCAAGAAATCGCTGGGCGGCGTGCGCGACGAAGCCGAAATCCGCGGCCACCGCCGCACCTACGTAGCCGCTATGCCCGGTGGAATCATCAAGGGCATCACCAAAGCCGCCACAAGGAATCCGGTCTTCCTGTTAGACGAGATCGACAAGCTTTCCAAGGATTTCCACGGCGATCCCGGGGCCGCGCTGCTCGAAGTGCTCGACCCCGCCGAAAACAAGGAATTCATCGACCATTACGTCGAAATCGAGTTCGACCTGTCCGACGTTTTCTTCATTGCCACCGGCAACTGGCTGGAGAACATACCCGCCGTGCTGCGCGACCGCATGGAAGTGATCAGGTTTTCGGGCTACACGCCCACCGAAAAAATCGAGATCGCCTGCCGCCACCTCGTGCCCGACCTGCTGAAAGATCACGGCCTATCGGCCGGCGACCTCGCAATCTCGCGGTTGGCGATCAACGAATTGATAATGTCCTACACCCGCGAGGCAGGCGTGCGCGACCTCAAACGCAAGCTCGCCACCATCTGCCGCAAGATTGCACGCAAACGCTCCGAAGGCAACGCCTCCCAGATAACCGTCAATCCCGGCGAGCTGCAGGCGTTTCTTGGCGCTCCGCCATATTTCAGCGACCTGCTGGAGGAGGGCGGCTCGGGCACCGCTACCGGCCTGGCGTGGACCGAAGCCGGCGGCCGCGTGATGACCATCGAGGTGTCGTTTGTCCCGGGCAGAGGCAAGCTGAGCCTCACCGGCTCGCTGGGCAACGTGATGCAGGAATCGGCAAAGGCCGCGCTCACATTCGTGCGCAGCAATGCCCAGAACCTGAACGTAGACGCGGGTAAAATCTCCGATATCCACATCCACGTGCCCGAGGGCGCCACGCCCAAAGACGGCCCCTCGGCCGGTCTGGCGCTCATTGCCGCACTGGTTTCGGCATACAAGAACAAAGCGGTCGACCCGAAGATCGCCCTCACCGGCGAGATAACGCTTCGCGGCCGCGTGCTCCCCGTGGGCGGCATAAAGGAAAAGCTGCTCGCCGCACACCGCGAAGGCGTGCACAAGGTGATAATTCCCGACCGCAACCGTGCAGACCTCGAGAAGATACCGTCGGAGATTCTTGACGCAATGCAAATATCGTTCGTTTCCTCGGCCCAGGAAGCGATCTCGGTGTGCGGGCTGCAATAGGAAGTCCAAGGTCCAAGGGCCAAAGTCCAAGGTCCAAAGTCCAAGAGGGTGGCGGATGAATCGCGTCTTGTTCGTAGGGGCAAGGCACCGTCCTTGCCCTTCGGTGTGTGGGGCAGCGCCCCGTCCCTACCGCAGATTGCGCATTTGGCGAGCTTTTGTCTCGAGCATTTTCGATAGGAATTTGGACCCAAAGCCGGCTTTTTCGTGCGCTTCGCCGAACCCTTCTCCGTTTGTATATATGGAAGCACACGGTCTCGTGCAGGAAAGGACAACACGGTGCGCAAAGTAGTGGTGGTAAACATCGCAGGGCTCTCCTGGAGCCTGAGCCGCAATACGGCTGCCTCCACCATCAACAAGCTTGATGGCGCAAGGCCGATGGCACCCTCTTTTCCGGCCGTTACCTGCCCCGTGCAAGCCACCTTCACTACCGGCACCCCGGCCTCCCGCCACGGTATAGTGGCAAACGGCCTCTTCGACCGCGATTACCTCAAAGTCTCGTTTTGGGAGCAGTCGGACAGGTTGGTGCAGGGCCGCAAAATCTGGGAAACCGCCAAACAGGCCAACCCCGACTTCACCTGCGCTCTCCTTTTCTGGCAAAATATCATCGGCGCCGCCGCCGACGTGATCGTTACGCCCGCACCCGTGCACAAAACCGACGGCCGCATGATCCCAAGCTGCTACACCCAGCCTGCCGGGCTCTACGGCGATCTCGTCCGCAGCCTCGGCCCATTTGATCTGATGAGCTATTGGGGGCCGCTGGCATCCATAAAATCCAGCCGGTGGATCGCATCCGCCGCCAGTTACGTTTTCCAGCGCTGCCAGCCGAACCTGCTGATGGTTTACCTGCCGCACCTCGATTACCCGCTGCAGAAATTCGGCCCCGAAAGCCTTCGGATCAACGAAGAACTGAAGCAGATAGACAGCCTGCTGGCGGAAATCCGCGACTGGGCCGCGGCCGGCGGAGCCGAGCTCCTGGTGCTGTCGGAATACGGCATGACCCAGGTTTCGGGTGCAATCACGCCCAATCGCGTCCTGCGGCAGGCCGGCCTCCTCAAGGTGCGCGAGGTGGAGGGGATGGAGCTGCTGGACATCGCATCGAGCATGGCATTTGCCGTCGTTGACCACCAGGTGGCGCACGTTTACGCCCGCCCTGATGCCATCGACGCCGCACGCGCCGCATTGGCAGAAACCGACGGTATCGAGGCAATCCTGGGGCCGGCCGAAAAAGCCGAGTGGCGGACCAACCACCCCCGCGCCGGCGAGCTTATCGCCATTGCACGGCATGACAAGTGGTTTGCCTACTATTGGTGGGACGACCCCGCAAAGGCGCCCGATTTCGCAAGCACTGTTGACATTCACCGGAAACCCGGATATGATCCTTGTGAATTGTTTATCGACCCCGCCACGCGGGCGATCCCGCTCGACACCTCGCTCGTGAAAGGATCTCACGGCAGGATGCCGACCGACGACCGCACGATGGCCTTCATCGCCGGCCCATTACCGGCCGGCGGGCGAGCCGTCAATGCCGAAGACGTGGCTGGGGTCATCCTTGATTTACTTCAGTTGTAACTGTTGCTAGTGCCGAAAGGAGAGGCGAGATGGCCAACATACCGAATGGTGATTATGTGGTTGAGCAAAGCCCGCAGCCGGTCCAGAGCGATGCGCTGCAAACCATCCTTTCCGGCGCACCTTGGTGGCTGGGCTCACTCGTTTTCCACGCGTTCATCCTGCTCGTTTTCGCCCAGATCGGCTGGGAAGTGGGCACAAAGACCGACAGAATAGCCGCCACCGACATCAGACCTCCGGTGGAGGAAGAGGAAGATGTGGAAGAAGAGCCCGAGAAACCTGAATTCGAGGAAGCGTCCATCATTGATCCCACGCTTCCGCCATCGGATACCATTGACACACCGGAGCAGGAAATAGACCAGCCCGACATGGACGTGCCCGGCTTCAATACGCTGGAACCGGACGAGGCGCCGCCATTGGCCATTGCAAAACTGGCCTTGGGTGAAGACGGCGCCCCCGGCCACTTCCATGGCATCTACGGCAACCGCGGCGGCAGCGGCCGCAAGAAATCCATCCTTCGCAGGGGCGGGTCGCCCCTCGCCGAAGCATCCGTAAACGAGGCACTTGGCTGGCTGGCCCGCGTGCAGGAAGCAGACGGCCACTGGGATTCCAAGAAGTGGGGCGGCGGCGGACAGGACGTGGGCGTGAGCGGCCTGGCCACGCTGGCATTCCTGGGGCACGGCGAGACAGATCGCGATGGCAAGTATCGCGCCACAGTGGCCAAGGCGCTGGAATACCTCGAAAGGAAATGCGCCAGCAACGGCTCCTTCGGCGAGCAATTCTATACGCAGGGCATCTGCACTATGGCAATGTCGGAAGCTTACGGCATGACCCGCAACCCTCGCTGGGGCGCCGTGGCGCAGAGAGCGCTCGATTACTGCGTGGCCAACCAGAACCCCAACGGCGGATGGGACTACCACGGCAACAACCCCGCACGCGTCGACACATCCGTCACCGCGTGGGTGGTGATGGGTGTAAAATCAGGCGTGGCCAGCAACCTCAGGGTGCCCGAGCAAGCACTCGAGCGGATCAAGAAATGGCTGTACGAGTCGGTAAACCCCGATGGAAGCACCGGCTACACCAAGAATATAGGCGCCCAGGGCAGCGGCGGCGGCATGAGTGTGTCCGGGCTCACCGCGGCAGCCTCGCTCTGCCGGCAGTTCATGGGCTGGAAGCCCGATGCCGAAGACCTTGCCAAGTCGCTCAACTACGTTGACAGAGCCGGTGTAAACCTCAAAAACGTCTACCAGGTCTACTACGGCACGCTGTGTATGTTCCAGGCAGGCGGCGAATACTGGTCGAAGTGGAACAAGCAGTTCCGCGACCCGCTGATCGCCCTGCAGGTGAAGAACCGCGGCCCCGAGCTTGACGGTAGCTGGGACCACCTGGACGACACCCTCGGCGGCCACGGCGGGCGTGTCTACACCACTGCAATGGCAGTATTCTGCCTGGAAGTGTACTATCGCTTCCTGCCCGTCCTGAAGTAAATCACGCACCGGCCGCCGGCCGGCGCGACTGCAAAATCCAAAAGCACCGCCGATTCCCCCGCAGAGGAAAGCTGTCTTGCTTTCCCCGGGGATCGTGCGCCCGCAGCAACCGAAAAGGAGAACCGCCATTACGTCCATCTGACCGATAGGATTTCGTGAGGGAGAATGAAAGGAGAGGTGTCATGAACAGGTTGAATACAGGGGGTAGCCTGGTCCACGCTGCGGCGCCGCGCGAGGCTCTGCCGCACATCATCACCGCTGCGCCGTCCTGGCTGGGCTCGGCGGTCCTGCACGTCATAGTCCTGCTGCTGTTTTGCCAGGTGCAGTGGTCTGTCGAAAACCCGCCCGCCGAGCCCATCGTAGTCACTCTCGACCGTGACGAACCGCTGGACCTCAGCCCGGACGTTCCGCCAGACCCCATCGACTATCCGATTTTTGCAGCGATTCCGCCCGATGCTCCCATAGACCAGCGAAACATGAACGCCGATGATATCGACGATGATGTCGTTCCGGGCGGCGACGAGCTGCCCGAGGTGCACAACCCCATCTTCGACCACCACATTCCTACCGTTGCCGTCCTCGGGCTTGCGTCCACCGATTCCACCACGGGCGGCCTTAACCCCGGCATCGGCCCCGGCAAACGCCCCAAGGGCCCATACACAGGGCGTACTCCCGATCCCGACATCGATCCCGGTTTGCAGTGGCTGGCCCGCGTGCAGGAGCCCGACGGCCGCTGGGATTCGATGAAGTGGGGCGCAAATCACAACTGCGACGCAGGCGTAACGGGCCTTGCCGTTCTCGCTTTCCTGGCCGACGGCAACACCGACCGCAGCGGCCGCTATTTCCGCAACGTATACCTGGCCCTCCGCTGGCTCGAGAAGCGCCAGGCGTCCGACGGCGGCTTCGGCGAGCGCTTCTACTCGCAGGGCATCTGCACGATGGCCGTCGCACAGGCGCACGGAATGTCTGGAACGGCCACCTGGCGCGGCGTTGCACAGAAAGCTCTCGACTTCTGCTGCGCCAACCAGAACCCGAACGGCGGCTGGGACTACATGGGCAACAATCCGAACCGCGTCGACACCTCGGTGAGCGCGTGGATGGTGCTGGCGCTGAAATCGGGCATCGTGTGCGGGCTGAACGTGCCCGACACGGCCGTCGAGCGGGTGCGCAAATGGCTGCGCGAGTCGATCAACGCCGACGGCAACACCGGCTACACAAAGAACATCGGCGCCCAGGGCAGCAGCAACGGCACGCCCGCAATGACCGCCGCCGCCACGCTCTGCCGGCAGTTCATGGGCTGGAAAGCAGGCGACCCCGAGATCACCCGCGCGCTTGGCTACATCGAGAAGAACGGCGTGCAGCTCAACAACCTCTACCACACCTACTACGCCACGCTCGCGATGTTCCAGGTGAAGCAGTTCATCCCGCGCCACTGGCAAGACTGGCGCAAAAACTGCCGCGAGCCTCTGCTCGCGCGGCAGGTGAAAGGCAAAGGCAAGGATTTGGACGGCAGTTGGGACCCCGACACCACCTACGGCGCCCACGGCGGCCGCGTTTACACCACCGCGGTAGCGCTCTTCTGCCTCGAAGGCGACCGCATCTACTTGCCCATGCTGAAGTAGCGCAGACGAGCGAAGCGACGCCCTCGGCCGTGAATCCGGAGAAGAAGCGCCAGACGCCATTTCCGATCCGGCCGCGGCGCGCCCTTCGCCCGCAAACGTGCTTGAAAATCCGCCCGCAATGGATAAAATCATGTCCGATGGAAAAGCCGTTTACAAAAGCCTTACTGCTTGTGCTGGCGCTTTCCGGCGCCGCGGCCGCGGCCGCCGAGCTTGGATTCGAGACATCGAAGCCCCAGCCGCAGGCGCTCACCGGCTCGGTGCACCTGCATAATACAGGCACGGCGCCCACCGGCGAGATCGAGATCGTGATGTACCTGCCGCGCAACCTCGCGGGCCAAAAGGTATTCAACCTCGATTTCCTGCCGGCGCCCGCCGGCATCGAAGAAGACCGCTGGCTGCAGAAACTGGCACGCTGGAAGGTCAGCCTGCAGCCGGGCGGGCACTTCTTTGCCATGTGGGTGGCACGAGCCGCCGCCGCCGATGTCCGGTTCGACCTCGATCGCCTTCGCAAGGCCGCCCTGCCCGTGCCGCTGCCCGTCCGCTCGCTATACGTGTGGGAATCCGGCGACATCGAAAACAGGCAGCCCAGCATCGAACGCGCCCTCGGCCTCGCCGCATACGTCCGCCGAACAGTCTCGCAAGACATCAGCGGCCTCCCGTTTCCGCAGGCGATCCCGCGGCACGAAACGCCCCTGGTGCTGGCCAACGCAATGACCGCGATCTGCCACGCAAACGACCTGCCATGCCGCACGGTGGCCGCATATGTCGCGGGCACCAGCGAGTTTTCCATCGACACTGCCGGCACCGCCTGGAACGAAATCTACTTTCCGCAGTCGGGCTGGGTGCCGATGCTCGTGGCCGACGCGCAGGAATTCGGCCGGCGGCGCGCCGAACGCATCGCCGTGAGAACCAGCGGCCACGAAACCGGCGGCCATCCCCAATTCTGGGGATACGTGAGCGGCGCCGGCGACGACGTCCGCGTCGTCCACCGCGGATATTTCTCGAGGGCCCGCAACGCCCGCTCCGAAAGCGAAACCATAGTCCTCTTTCAATCGCTGGCGCAGCAGGTCGACAGCTCGCAGGCCGCCACCAGGCTGGCCGGCCAAACCGGCTCGCTCGCGATCGGCCTGCTCGAGCCCTACCTCTATCGCGGCGACGCCCGGCTCGCCGAGACGGCCGCCGCGCTCATCGGATCGTCGCGGCAGAAGCATGCGGTGGTGATCCTCGTCGACGCGATGGGCCAAACGCCCGAGATCGACAAATCGCTCGCGGCCCAGGCCGAGGCGCTCACCGGCCAGGCGTTCGGCGCACGACGCGACGAATGGCTGGCCTGGATCAGAAAGGAATTGCTGCCCGCACGGTAGCAGGCGCGTTATCTTCTTGTCCGCGCACGCCCCCCGTCCGAATACTATCCCGTGCGCACGGCGGACCAGGAAACACAGGCCAATGAGTATGACGACCGCACAGATGATCCGGCGCAAGATCGAGGAGACCGGCAGCTTTGCGCTGCTCGCGCTCCGCGTGCTGCGCTACGTATTCACCAGAATGCCCCGCTGGCGGCTGCTCCGCCCGCAGATGATGAAAATAGGCGTGAGATCGCTGCCCGTGGTGCTGCTCACCGGCACCTTCACCGGAATGGTGCTAGCCGTGCAAACGCACTCGCAATTCGCCCGCGTAAACCTCCAGAACCTGCTCGGTGCCGTCGTGTCGGTGGCGATGGTTCGCGAGATCGGCCCCGTGCTCACCGGCATGGTGCTGGCCGGCCGCGTGGGCGCCTCGATGACCGCCGAGCTGGGCTCGATGAAAGTGACCGAACAGATCGACGCCCTCCGCGCCCTCGGCAGCGACCCTGTCATCTACCTCATCGTGCCGCGGTTCATCTGCTGCGTGCTGCTCATGCCGCTGCTCGTGGCATACTCCGACCTCCTGGGCATCTTCGGCGGCTGGCTGATCAGCGTACGCGTGCTGAACGTCGACTCGCACTGGTATTGGCACTTCTCCGCGCAGTACGTTGAAACGTGGGACATTTTATCGGGCATGTTCAAGGCGGGCGTATTCGGCGGGCTGCTCAGCCTCATCTGCTGCTTCAAGGGCTTCAACGCCCAAGGCGGCGCCGAAGGCGTAGGCCGCGCCACCACCGAAGCCAACGTCTCCACCTCCATCGGCATCATCATCGTAAACTTCTTCCTCGCCGTCCTCCTTCGCGCACTCTATAAGAACCTCTACGGCGGCTGAGGCCGCAGCATCAGGTCCGAGCCACACTCCTCTGCCTTCTGCTTTCCTCTTGGACTGCTGACTCTCGCCGCGACCTAATCGCACAGCGTGTTCAATCTGTTCCGCACCATTATGAGATCCAGCACGTTGATCTTGCCGTCTTCGTTAACATCGGCCTTCCAGTTGCCACCGGAATCAGGGCTGGCATTCAGGTTGTTTCTGATGAAGATCAAGTCCAGCACGTTGATCTTGCAGTCATCGTTCGTGTCGCCGGGCATCGTCCACTTGGCCGATTTCGACGCCTGTGCGGTATTCCCGTAGGCGCCCATGTTCAGGCGGCGGCCGTTGGGCCGGGGCTCGTTTGCATACGAGCCGGAATGACGCCCGGCATCGATGCAAGGGCTGGTTATGCTGTCGTACACCCAGCCGCCGGCGCCGGCATTGGCGGCGGGGTTCCACCGGCCAAACTGCGATTTGAGGTGGTAATCGCCGGGGTGCCATATGTCGTCGCTCGTGGTCACCGTGCCTCGGCCGTCCCAGAAGCCTGGGGCGGCAAACAGCGGATCGCCTTCGATATTGCCAAGCGTCCAGTTGACGGTGCACCCGCTTTCCACGAACAGTCCTGCCTGACCACCCATGACCGCATTGTAATATATGTTCAGCTTTGTTGACGACGTGAGGTAGATTTCACGCCCGGTGCTTGCGGTATCGCCCCAGAGGATGGTGTTACTTATGGTGACCGTCGCCGCATCGCAGTACACTCCCCCGCCCCGAAGAGATGCTCTGTTGCCGCTTATCGTGTTGGCGTCGATGGCCGGCGTTGAACTGCCGCAGTAGATCCCTCCGCCGTAGGATGATGCTCTGTTGCCGGTGATGATATTGCTCCTAATGCTCGGTTGAGAGTTGGCCAGGCAATATATGCCGGCACCTTGTTGGGCAATGTTGCCGTTGATCGTGTTCCCAATGATGGCGGAAGCGCCGCCGCAGACTATGGCGCCGCCGTAAGCAGCCGTGTTGCCAGTAATCGTGTTGCCGGTGACAGTCGCAACAGTCGCGCTAACAAAACCACCTCCGTATGACCCGCACGAGTTGCCGATGATCCTGTTGCCGGTGATCGCCAGTGATTTACCCCCGGCAATGCCGCCGCCATCTACTGTTGCAGTATTGCCGGTTATCGTATTATTAGTAATCGCCGGCGAGGAGGTGCCAGAGCAGTATATGCCGCCGCCAGTGGCGGCCTTGCCATTTGTGATTGTGAAGCCTGATATGGAGCCACCCTTTACCAGCATATATACGAGAACGTTGCCTGCGCCGGAGCCGTCTATCACCGTGGGATAGCGCGCGGGATCGCGCTCGGAGAAGTCGCTTGCCCAGCCGCCTTCAATATGCACCGATTTGATGTCTATGAATACATTCTCAATATATCTCCCCTGTGCCACGGCCACTCTCGCTGACGCCAGCGGGATGGCCTGCTGGATGCGGGGCAGCGGGTGCTCCAGCGATCCATTGGCCAATGGATCGCCGGCATTTAGCACGTTGACATATATAACACTATTGTCGAAGCTGGGATCAGTCCCGGCCAGATATTCCTCCAGGTTCGTCAGGCCATCGCCGTCAGTGTCTTCATCCGGGCCACACTCTATGCCGCCGAGATATCCCTCCTCCCAATCGTCCGGAAGGCCGTCGCCGTCAGTATCCATACTGTGCACTGTGCTCTCGTGGGCTCCCATGTCCACGGTGCCAAGCAGAATTCGCGGCTGGCCGTCGATGTCAACATCCCCGCCCGCGGCCGCATTGCTGCCCACGTTGATGCAGGGCGAATATGGTCGAAGCCGGTAGTTACCGTTGTCGGGATCGACGAAATGCGGATACGACGTTATGTTGTCGGCACCCGATCCGTTTCTCACGCATGAGAACGTGACGGTGCATCTGAAGAATTCGCTGCTATGGTTCCACAAGATACAGTTCACTACTGGCAATGAGGGAAGGTTACTGTATATCCCACTGCCGATGTCGAACGCTTTGTTGCCACAGATCGTATTGTTGCGGATCACGGGCACAGACTTCAAACAGCCGATGCCGGCGCCCTGATTTGCACTATTTCCGATGATCATGTTGTTGGTAATCACCGCAGCGGATGATGTCGCGCAGTAGATGCCTCCGCCGCCGGAGGAAGCAACATTCCCGCTGATCGTGTTGCCGTTGATTGCCGGTGATGACGAATAGCAGTATATTCCGCCGCCGCCGTCAGAGGCTCTGTTTCCAGTGATGGTGTTGCCGCTTATAACCGGCGAGGATGAATGACAGTATATCCCGCCGCCGTTGTAAAAGCAGCCGCTGGTGATAGTGAAGCCCGATAGCGAACCGCCTGAGACATTGGCATAGGATACAGTGGTGCCTTGCCCGCCGCCGTCTATGATTGTGTGAAAGCGTGCGCTGTCGCGTTCGGAGAAATCCGCCGCCCATCCGCCTTCTATGTTCAACGACTTGGCGTTGACAACTATGTTCTCGGCGTACGTGCCCTCTGCTACGATCACTCTCACTGTGGCCAGTTCGATAGCTTGCTGAATGCAGGCAAGCGGGCGCTCTTGTGTTCCGTCTGCCAGGGGATCGCCGGCATTTGCGGCGCTCACATATATTGCAGGTTGCGCGAGGCCGAAAACTGCTCGCGTGAGATAGTATTCCATATTCGTCAGGCCACTGCCGTGGGGATCGTCATCCGCATCGTAATCCAGATGGCCGAAGCAGTCCATTTCCCAGTCGTCGGGGAGGCCGTCGTCGTCGCTATCGGCGCTTTGCACGGCGCTTTCGTCGGCACCGATGTCAACCGTGCCAAGCATTATGCGCGCCTCACCATCGATGTCAACCTCCCCAACGACCGTCGCATTGCTGCCCGCGTTGATGCACGGCGAGTATGATCTGAGGCGATAGTCGCCATTGAAAGGATCCACCAGGTGCGGATAGGATGAGATATTGCCTTCACCTTCAAGGCCGCCGCGGATACAGGAGTAGGTAGCGGAGCCCCCCGTAAGCTCAACGCCGTAGTTCCAGAGAACACAGTTGGTAATGATTGTTGAAGGGGGGGAAAAACAGCAGACCGCCGTGTCTTCGTACGGAGGATATGCCCTGTTGCCCGCCAGCGTATTGCCGCTGATCGCAGGTGAAGCCCCGGAGCAGTGTATGCCGGTGCCATTAGCAGCGACATTTGCAGTGATCATATTGCCGGCGATCATGATTGGAGCACTGCCTTCGCAGCGCAGGCCGCCTCCGGCCTTGTATGCCGTATTGCGGCTGATCGTGTTGCCAATGATGATGTAACCCTCTGTGGCCGACGATCCGGAATAGCAGTAGATGCCGCCGCCGTAGCCCCCGGAGGGGTAGGTGTATTCGGGGTGCGCGGTATTGCCGGTGATCGTATTGCCGGTAATCGTTGCCGATGGGCCGCCGCAGAAAATCCCCCCGCCGCAACCTCCGACGAAATATGACGACCATTTGGCTGGGAAGGCGGAATTATTGCTTATCGTGTTCCCGCTGATTATGACTTGTCCCGTGCCTTCGAAGTACACCCCGGCACCCAGGTTTGCACTGTTGTCGCTGATCGTGTTGCCCGTGATTACTGCCGAACCGAAGCATGATACTCCGCCGCCGTAACCAGAAGCCTCGTTGTCTACGATTATGTTTCCCGTGATTGTCGCGTCGGCAGCGAATATGCCGGCGCCAAAGGGGGCGATATTGCCGATGATCAGGTTATCGCTGATTGTGCCAGAGTGGCAATATATACCGCCACCGGCGCCGCAGCCGGCGCCGCAGCCGCCGGATATATTGCCGGTGATCGTGTTGCCTGTGATCGTTAGCGAATGCCCACTGGAAGCGAACACCCCGCCTCCGCATGCCGCCTCATTGCGGGTGATCGTGTTGTTGCGGATCACCAGGTTGTTCGCGGCAATTATGCCGCCGCCGTTGCCATCACGTTTGCCATTGGTGATGGTAAAGCCTGAAAGCTCGCCACCGGCTCCATACCCATATGTGACGCAGCAACCGGCTTGGTTGCCATCGATTATCGTGACGTGCACGTTCCGGTCGCGTTCGGCGAAGGTGGCGTCCCATCCGCCTTGGATGGTGAGCAACTTGCCGGAGAAGTAAAGATTCTCGGTGTAGGTGCCGGCGGCTACGTTGATCGTGTCGCCGTCGGAGGCAGCATCAAGTGCCTGCTGGATGCTTGCCAGCGGTTCGCTGATGGTGCCGGTGCCCGGGGCGCCGGCGCGAACGTAAACAGTGGCTGCATGCGATGCGGAGGCCGCGATGAACAGAAACGCCATTGCGGAAATGAATGCCATCCTTCTCATAGTTCCTCCATGCGGGTCGAAAGCTGCTCCTCAAGTTAAGTGCAAAGGCTCCATGATAATTATATCCCATGAATGAAGGCCTGTCAAGCCGCAGTTTCGCCTTTTCCGATCTCTTACGAAGTATTGCACAGTCGGTATCCGTGTTTTGGGTGACGCGAAGAGCGAAGCCCCATCAGAGCGCAGTGCCAGTGCAACCTTGCCTTGGCGAACACGACGGCACTTTCCTTGCACCCCGCACCTTGCACCCCGCACCCCGGGCGCCCCGGCCCTCCGCCCTCCCACACGCTGCATCGGCGTACTGCCACTTGTAAAGTTGCCGGGCATGATATAGAATTAAGTGCAGGTTTGCCGATACACCTCTTGGGGTTCTTAGATGAAGCTAGCGTCCGTCTCCGCCCACATGCTTCGCCGGGCGATCCAGATATATATGGAATTTGCCTACAAGACCGCCACGCCGCCCTACCACGTGAGGGCGCGGGCGGCTTTCGATGAGCTTGCGCCGCTCGAGGACGTGTTGGCGTCGGAAAATTTCGAGAAGGTGCGGGCGGACGATGAAACCTTTACATCGCGCTACCTGCTGAGGCTGGGCAACGACCGCTACCCGCACATGAAGCTGGGCCTTGTAAACTGCGCCGGAAGCGATGAATTCGTGTTCATCGTCGACACGCACGACCGCCATTTCCCCGTCGATCCCAACGTGCCCGGCAGCCGCGAGTTTCGCGAGCTGCAGGAGTTCAACGACCGCATCAAACGCGATATCGAAGAGCAGTGGGAGCGCGAGGGCCTGCCCACGCTTCAGCAGATTCTGCAGAATTATGATGCCGCATCGTGCCTGCTTTCGCACGACAGCAAAACGGTGCTGGTGGTGGAAGACGAGGCGGCTATCGCTTTCCTGGAGCGCGATATCCTGGAGTGCGGCGGATACAACGTGGTGGTGTGCCTCTCGGGCGAGGATGCGATCGAGGAGGTGGAACGCAACAAACATATTGACCTTTGCCTGCTGGACATCATGATGCCGGATACCGATGGCTTTGACGTGGTGCGGATTCTGGAGGAGCGCTCGCTGCGGCGCTTCCCTATCGTTTTCGTCACGGCTATGCCTGAAACGCGCGTCGATCCCAAACTTGCCGATGGTTTCATCGCCAAGCCGTTCGAGCCGCAATACCTGCTTGATCGAGTTCGCGCTTACATCGGCTGAAGCAGCTTCAACCTTTGCGCCGCCTTTGTGGAGAATATCGCCAATGGCCACCTCGCTTGCGAATTTCATCGCGACCACCCAGCACCGCCGCCCCGGGCAGATCATGTATCACGCCGGATTCACCGACGACTTGCAGCGCCGCGTGCAGCAGCACGTGGGCGAGGGAAACGACATCGGCCGCCACCTCGGGTTCTTCAAGTCGGCCGGGGTGGGAATGAGGCGGCCTGGCGGCCTGCCGCCGCTGGATTTCTCGCGATATTGGCAAGGACAAGACCTGCCGCCCGGCACCACGTTTGACGGCAAGGGTATGGCGATGGTGCCCAGCGGCTTCTACCATTTCTGGGGGATCATCTCGCCGCTGCGCAATGCCAGGAGCCTGGCCGACATCGAAAACTATCCGATGGACGACATGACCGACTGGGATACGTTGCACCTGGCGGGCGAGGTGGAAAAAGCCCACGCCGCCGGCCTGGTGGTGCAAGCCTGGGTGGGCCACATGTACGAAAACGCCTGGCAGATCCGCGGATACGAGGAATTCCTGGTGGACCTCATGGATCGCCCGGAGTGGGCCGATTGCCTGCTGGAGCGCTACGCGCGCCAGAACATGATCGCCGCCGTAGCTTACGCCAAAGCCGGCGTAGACTGGATTTCGTGCGGAGACGACGTGGCCAACCAGAACGCGCTCATGTTTGCGCCCGATACGTGGCGGCGGTTGTTCCATTCAAAGTGGGCCGGCATCTGGAATGCCGTGAAGAGCATCAATCCCAACTGCCGGATATGGTATCACAGCGACGGAAATGTGGGCGCGATCGTCGGCGATCTCGTCGAGGCGGGCGTCGATATCCTGAACCCTGTGCAGCCCGAGTGCGTGGACGTCGACGCCATACATAGTCGCTACGGCCATTGCCTCACGTTTGACGGCCTGATCGGCACGCAGTCGACAATGCCCTTCGGCAAACCGGAAGACGTGCGCGCACGCGTGAAGGAGATTATCGAAAAGTATGGCCGCAACGGCGGGCTGATCGTTTCGCCCACGCACGTGCTCGAGCCCGAGGTTCCGGTCGAGAATATCGAAGCGATGTGCCGGGCCTGCCGCGAGTTTGGCAGCTTTGAATGAGATCTGCAAGCAGGCCGGCGCTCGAGGAGGAAGGAGATGAGGAAGATTGCGTTTCTTTTTGCGGCTATCGCGGCCGCAACGTTGAGCGGCTGCTCGATGAACATGTTTGCAAGGGCGCGCGTGCCAATAGCCGATAGCGGCGCAGGGCGCACCGCCGGCGAGCAAGCGGCCGACACCGAACAGCCGCCACATGCAGAACAGCACCAGGACAGCTAGCCGACCGCGAAGAGCTAGCGCGGCTGGAAACTCAGGGAACGAGAATGGCGCCTTACAAACCGCCGCACGCGCAAACACGCACCGTGGCCGTGGTGGGCGCCGGCCCGGCCGGCCTGATGGCCGCTATTTCGGCGGCCCGCCAAAACGCCCGCGTGACCCTCTGCGAGCAGATGCCGCAGCCCGGCCTCAAACTGCTGGCCACCGGCGGCGGGCGCTGCAACCTCACAAACACACTAGCGGCCGACGAGTTGATGGCGCGGTTCGGCCGCGACGGCCGTTTCATGCGCCACGCGCTCGACCTGATGCCCCCTGGCCGCATCCGCGAGTTTTTCGCGTCGATCGGCGTGCCCACGCACGCGCCCGATGGCTTCCACGTTTTCCCCAGGTCGGAATCCGCCGCCGACGTGCTGGCGGCGCTGCGGCGCGCATGCTCCGAGCTGAGCGTGCGCATGCTTGTGCACCGGCGCGTCGACGCGTTGCGGCTTTCAGACGGGGCCGCTGCCGGGCTCGAGACGGCCGACGGCCCGCTGACGGCGGACTGCGTGATACTGGCCACCGGCGGCAAGAGCTATCCTTCGCTCGGAGCCACGGGCAGCGGCTACGATATAGCCCGGAAGGCCGGCCACAGCATAACAGAGCCGGTGCCCGCGCTCGTGCCGCTGGTGTCGCGCGAGCGCTGGCCGCGCGAGTGCGCCGGTGCAACGCTCTCGCCGGCGCGCATCTGGATCGACCTGCCGCGCCACGGCAAGGGCGGCCGCACGGGCGATATTCTCTTCACGCATCAAGGCGTATCCGGTCCCGCCGCGCTCGATCTGTCGGGCGACGTCTCGCGCCTGCTGCAGCAGCGGCCCGATGTGCCGGTGTGCATCGACATCACGCCGGGCACGCCCGCCGCCGATTGGATGGCGCGGTTTGACGCCTGGCACAAGACGGCAGGCCGAAAGATGATCCGCACGCTGCTGGACCGGCACATGCCCGCCTCGCTCGCGGAGGTGGTTTGCTCGCTGGCGAATGTGGCGGCGCAGGCGCATCCTGCAGAGGTTACACGCGCACAGCGGCAGGCGCTGGCAAGGCTCGTTACGCAGCTTCCCCTCGCCATCACGGGCACCGAGGGCTTCGCCCGGGCGATTGTTACACGCGGAGGCGTGAGCCTGAAGGAGGTAGACCCGCGAACGCTGCAGAGCCGGGTTGTTCAAAATCTTTTCTTCGCGGGTGAAATGCTCGACCTCGACGGCCCGACCGGCGGCTACAACCTCACCTGGGCGTTTGCCGGCGGTTGGCTGGCGGGCCAAAGAGCCGGCGTCGCGTCCTGATCGCGCCCTGCCTCATTGCACCTGTTTCTGGGCCGTCTCTGCTACCGACAGTATCTCGGCCTTCGGAATCCTGATCACATTGTCCTTGATCGACACCAGGTAGAAATCGCCCCCGTCGAAGAAGATGGTGCCTTCGTACGCGGTGCCGTCCTTCAGGTTTACCAGCGCCTGGCATGGCACCTGTGAAGCGGTGTTGGCGGCGGCTTTTGGGGCGGGGGGCGCCTTTGGCAGCACGATCTGGTCCTTCTGCACGCGCATCAGCATGTTGGCGGTTTCGATCAGCACGTAATCGCCATCGGTGTGGATGATATTGCCCGTGTAGCGGGTGCCGTCTTTCAGCACTATAACATTTTGCGGCTCGGGTGCAGCCTGCGTCGGCGGTTCCTCGGCCACCTTGTCCACCAGCAGCGTGTCGCGTGCGGCAAGCAGATCAAGCCGGTTGCCTTTTGAATCATAGAGCACGGCACCGACGAACGGCGAGGGCTTGTAGAATACGGCCCCTATGATTACGCCATCGGTTTTCATCTCGCCGGCCAGCCATTTGAGTGCCGGGGGGAACATTAGCATTTCGGTTTTCAGCAGTTGCGTTTGCAGCATTTCGGCCACCCTCGCGGAGCCGACAACGGCGACGCCGAGGGCGGCGAGCTTTGCCTCGAATTTTCGGATTACGGAATCGATCAGTTGGCTGTCTTCGCCGCCTCGCAGGAATGGAGTGACAGCCACGCTTTTGAGGCCGGCGGCTTCGATGGAATTCCTGAGGCCGTCGACGAGGCGCTGCGCCAATTCGTCGGGCGTAACCTCTCTTGCCGGCGGGGGCGTAGGTTCGGCCGCCATGTCTAATTCGTCCGGGACATCGGGTTCGGGCGCCGGTTCAACCGCGACATCGGGTGCGTGCAGAATTGCGGCTTCGGGCACTGACACCACCGGCGCGGGCGGTTCTTCTTGGGCGCCGTGAACGATGATCTGCGCCAATGCCGCGCTGCATAGCAGAGCGATGCAGGGCATCAGCACGAATAGAGCCTGTGTTTTCTTCATTTGCCTGCTCTCCAGAAGGAAAAGTGAGTCTGAATTGTGAAGGCGCCCGCAGCGGTGCATGGCGCCTCAGGGAAAAGCAATCCAATAGATCAAACAAGGAAAGGCAGGTTATGGTTCAGAAGGCATGCGCAGGCGCGGCGCGTGCAAACGCTATGCGGTGGAGAAGCGGACGCAATGCAACCGATGATGGTTCATGCCACGGTTGTCAGCTTTTGCTGAGGGCGGCGAGCAGCGCGCAGCGGCGGCAGCCGCGGTCGTCTTTTTCGCAGAAGTCCTTGAACACCTGGTAAAGCCCCTGCTGCCGGCGTGCGTTTGAGATGATCCTGGCCGCCTGCTGGTCGCCGCCAAACACGCGCTGCACCATGAAACCCTCCACGCTGGTTGGCGCGAGGCGCGGGAGCTTCACGTATAGCGTGTGCAGGAGCTGCTCGAGGGCGGTGTCGGCATTATGCCGCGCGTGAAGCAGCAGCACCGGCACTGCCACGTTCATTATGATCAGGTCGGCGCGCTCGCGTCCTACCAGTGAGGCGCCGGCGTTCATCCTCTTGCTCGCAAACGTGCAGCGCGTTTGCCAGAAGCCGCCGGGCGTACCGGTGAAAAGCCGTTCGAGATTCCTGCGCGCGGCGGTAACGTCTTTCTGCCGCAGGTTGCCGGTTTCGGGCGGGAGGCAGGCGAGCAGCGCGTGCAGCAGGCCGCGCTCGATGTGCTCGGCCAGAAAGCCGGCGGCGGCGGCGATTCGCCTCGTGGGAAAATTCACCGGTCGCGAGCCCGAGAAGACCCACTGGCGGCCGTCCATCCCGCCCTCGGGGAAATCGGGCTCGAGGGCATGCCAGCGCTCTTCGATCGATTTCACGTATGCCGCGGCCTCGTCGTCCTTCTCCATTCTGGGCGCCGCCAGCAGCCCCGCCAGGCCAAAGAGCACGGCCTCGGCGCGCAGCCGTTTCTCATCGGCCGGCTGGCCGGCGATCACCGCCTTCAATCGCGGCGGCGGAGCCAGCCGCGACAGCAGCGCAAACTGCGATTTGTTTTTCTTGAAGCCGAGGGCTTCCATCACGCCGCTCTGGATGGCTTCTTCGGGGCCAAGCGCGGCTAGCAGCCGCTCCCATTTCTGCATCTTTGCGAGGGCGCGCTGATCGCCGGCGTAATCGAGGAAAAGCCCCACACGGTCGCCGGCGAGCGCCTGCTCGCGCATTGCCACGTTGCACAGGCCCACCGAGCAGTCCGACCGCTCGGGGTAATCCTCGGGATTCACCGTTTCCGACAGCTCGGCCAGGCCGGCCGAGAGGTAGGGCTCGAGCACAAGCTGCGGGATTTCACGGCCGCTTGCAGTTTTCACCGTCGGTTCGCCGCGGTCGTTGCGCAGGGCCACGTGCAGGATAACGGCGTTGTAGGCGGGGTCGTTGTGGTGGCCGTGGTTGTACCAATCGGCGGCGTCGACGTGCAGCTCCACGTCGCCCTTGAGGATCGGCTCGTTTGCGAGGCGAATGACGGCGTTGCGGAAATCGGGGCCGGATTCCAGGTTCCACCAGCCGGGCGAGATCACGCGCAGCTTGCGGCCGTCTTCGGTGCGCAGGTCGTCGGTTGTAAGGTTCTGGTCGAACCAGAAGCATCTCACGAGCCGCTCGCGGACGGGCATGCGCGCGGACTGTGGATACGCGGCGCCGGGCTCGCCCACGCCGGCGGTCTCGCAGAGCCTGAGATATTCGGCCGAGAAGAAAGCGGCTTGGGCCATTGGTGTGCCTCCTTGCGAAAAGCCGCCGTGCGCGGCGCCTACCACTGCATATCGGGCAGATACTCGGCCTGCACGTCGAACATCACATCGATCAGCTTCCGGGCCTGAGCAACGGAATCCGTGAGCGGGTCGAGCAACAGCGCCTGCAGCAGAATCCTTTTCGAGCGTGCCTGGTAAGCTTCCGCCAGCAGCCGCTGGATGGAATGCTGCACGCGGATCATTGCGGCAAACTCCTCCGGCAGCTCGCCCACGTGCTCGGGACGCAGGCCGTCGGCGCCCGCCACGGCGGGCACCTCGATGCAGCCTTCGGGCGCGAGATTGGAGATGTATCGGCCGGTGTTCAGCACGTTCACCGCGGGCCGCCATTGCCGGCGGTCGAGCGCGATATCGGTGATGATGGGCGCCGCCAGCTCGCCCGACGGCCGCACAAAGGCTTCATCGACGTTGCGTGCGCCCGCGATGTACTCGGCGAGCAGGTCGGGCTGCTTTTCCGGTTTTCGCGGCACCTTGCGGTGTTCCAGGCCGTATGGCCAGCGAAGGCCGGTGAACTCGTGAGCGTAGCGAATATATTCGCCGATGTGGTCGTCGGAGTTCATCCCCAGCACGCCGAAGGTATCCCACAGGTGCCTTGCGAGCGGCTGCAGGCAACGCGGGTCGGCGGCGATCCTGGCGGCGAGCGCGGGGCGGAGGTCGTCGCCCGTGTTGCGGTCGGCCAGGCGGTAGAACGTGAAGAAATGGTTCATTCCGGCCGAGCGCACGTCGAGCTCGGTGATCGGCCGGTTCAGGATGCGCTGCACGGTTTCGTGCAGGTAATAGAAGCCGTGGCACAGGCCCAGTGCTTTCACGCGCGTGAGTGCGAGAATGGCAGTGAGCACGCGGGCCTCGGGGTTTGTGAAATTGAGCAGCCAGGCATCGGGGCAGAGGCGTTCGACGTCGCGGCAGATGGGCATGACGAGCTCGAAGCTTCGGAGTGCGTGGAAGATAGCGCCCGGGCCGCCGTTTTCGCCGAGCACGTGCCTGATGCCGAGGCTGAGCGGCACGCGGAAATCCTGCTCCCAGAGTTCTATGCGATTCACCGCCACCGACACCAGCACGAAATCGGCGCCGTGCAGAGCTTGCTCGCGGTTGGGGGTCGCGGAGAACCGCACGGTTGAGCCGGCCACGGCCGCGCATTTCTGGGCCAGCGCTAGCATCTGCCCCAGCCGCAGCTCGTCGACGTCCACAAGCACCGCGTCCACCTCGCACGCAGCCGAGAGGTCTTTCGCGAGCACGAGGTCGTTGATGATTCCGCAACCGAAGCTGCGGCTGCCCGCACCTATTACGGCGATCCTGATCTTTTTTGGCATCAGTCTTCCACCTCGAAACCTGCGTCCGCTATCGCCGCCGCCAGGTCGTCGCGCGTCTGCGTCTCATCGATCTCGGCAGCGACAACGCCTGATGAGCGGTCGACCTTGATGTTCTTCACGTTTCCCATCTGAGAGAGCGTTTGCTGGATGGTCTTTACGCAGTGGCCGCAGGCGATGCCTTTCACCTTCAGCGTAACAATCATTCTGGCCATTCGGATTCCTTCCTGTTTCTTGCGGTCGGTGTCATCGGACGGGCAGGGAAGGATCTAAACATAATGATTCTCGTACGGCAAGTCAAGTAGCTTATGCTTTTTACCGCGCGCCGCCTCCTGGCAAAAAATGCCCCGCCCCCCGGCCGATCTCCCCCGTATCAGCTTCACTCGACGAGCACAACGAACGGCGGCGTTTGCCGGCCCGCGAGCGCTGCCCGCAGCATCATTGCAACGCCGGCGTACAGCCACAGGATGAAGAGCGCGAGCTGCTGGATTTCGAGCGAGATGTGGAAGTTCAGCCATGATCCGGCCGAGAGGATTGTAAACGTTTCGCCGGTAACGACCGCCGCGAAGAGCAGCGCCGGCAGCAGCACGGCGATTGCCCGGGGCAGACGCCCGCCGAGGAATACGTCGGCCGCGCCCACGGCCAAGACCGCCGCCGCAAGGATGATGATGTCGCTTCGGCCGCCAGGGCCGGCATCGCGACCGATGGAATCGGGGCCGATGGAATCGGGACCGATAAACATGTGCGAGGCGCAGGCCGCCGCCAGCAGCACCGCGGCCAGATGTATGCCCGCAGCAGCACGGCCCGCCCGGCCAGCCGGCGTTTCTTGTTTCATTCGCAGGCGCAATACGCGGCAGCCGGCGGCCTTTGCCCGCACCGCAGCCACGGCACCGGCGTAACTGAACGCCAGCATCAGCACGGCCCGCCGGAACGGGTCGACCGCCACGAACCACACCGGCAGCAGGCTGAGCAGGCTCGTGAGCACCAAGCCGGCCAGCCAGCCCAGCAGCGAACCGTATATCACCGACGACAGGTATGCCGCGGCCCCGCGGCTGTACCAGCTTTCCACGAGTATGACGAGCATCGCCACGCCGGCCGCCGCCGCGCCGGCAATCGCCATCTCGGCCGGCTCGCCTTCTCGCGCGTAAACGCCGCCCAGGACCGTCAGCACAAACAGCAGCAGAAATGCGAGCCTGATTTTCAGCATGGTGTTGTCTCGGTATCCTGCAAGTGCCGTTTAGCGAGCCTCTGAAAACTCCCTCAGCAGTTCCTCCTGCCGTTTTGTGAGGCTCTTCGGCACGGTGATGAGCACCCGCACGAGGAGGTCGCCGGCCTTGCCGCCGCGTAGTTTGATGCCCTGGCCGCGCAGGCGCAGCGTCTGGCCGCTTTGTGTGCCGGGTGGTATCTTGAGCTTGGCCTTTGCGCGCAGCGTGGGCACCTCGATCTCGCCGCCGAGCGCCGCCGTGATGAAATTGACCTTCGCTTCGTGAATGATGTCGCTGTCGGTTCGTGTGAAATATTCATGCGGCGTAACGCGCAGCGTAACGTAAAGGTCGCCCGGCGGCCCGCCATACAGGCCGGGCTCGCCCTGCCCTCGCAGGCGCAACGCGTCGCCCTCCTTGGCGCCGGCGTGGATGCGAAGCTTGATCGCCACCGGCTTGGTTACCTTGCCAAGGCCGCGGCATTCGGCACAGGGCGTGCCGGTGGTTCCCGAGCCGTGGCAGCGCGGGCAGGCGCTGCTTACGCTGAAGAATCCTCCGGCTTGCCCGGAGCGCTGCACTATGTGGCCGGTGCCGTGGCAGGTGGGGCAGGTGGCGGCGGTGCCTGGTTTGGCACCCGTGCCGCCGCAGGCGGGGCAGGCGATTTCCTTCTGGAAATGCAGATCGCGTTCGGCGCCCAGGGCGGCGTCCAGAAACGATACCGTTATGTCGGTGCGCAGATCGGCACCGGCCTGGGCGCGGGTTTCCGGCGTATAGAACCGCTGGCCAAAGAAATCGCCGAAGATATCGCCGAACGAGCTGTAGATGTCGTTGACGTCGGTGAAGCCTTGGAAGCCGGTATCGCGCACGCCCGCCTGCCCGCGAGTGTCGAACGCGTTGCGCTTTTCGGCATCGCTGAGCACCGCGTAGGCTTCCGAGATTTCCTTGAACTTCGCCTCTGCGTCCTTGTTGCCCTGATTGCGATCGGGGTGGAATTTCAGCGCAAGCTTGCGATAAGTTTTCTTTATTTCTTCTTCGTTTGCATCACGTGAAACGCCCAGAATCTGGTAGTAGTCTTTCGCGTCCGCCATAGGTTGTTGTTTTACCCGCGCTCCTTCACGGTGAAAGGCCCGGCCTGCTCTGAAGCCAGGGGCAAACGTATCTCAAAAACGCCATCGGTGTATTTTGCAGAAAGCCGCTCCGGCACCACCGCCATCGGCAGTTCCACGCGCCGCTCAAACAGCCCGTATGCCCATTCGCGGCGCAGATATGCAACCGCGTCGGCCGGCTTGTCGCGCTCGCCTCGAATCACCACGGTTGTGGCCGTAGCCGAGATGTCCACGTCGTCTTCCACCACCCCCGGCAGCTCCACACGCAGCACAAGCTGGGCTTCGGAAAGGTAGAGCTCGATGGGCGGCGCGAAATCCACGTGCCGCCCCGTGCAGGGCATGCGTTCAAAGAAGCTGGACAGGATTTCGTTCACCTGCTCCTGCAGCCGGTCAAACTCTTCCCACGGATCGTAGCGTTCGATGTCCATCATCTTCTCCGCTAGTCATGCGCACATCAAGCCGCTTCTTGCAGAACAGGTTTTATGATAGGATTTTTCGGGTGAAACGTCAACGGATTTGTGGGGCGGCCCGCGTATGAAATATAGCCTCGAACGCGCAGCGGCCGCCGTCTGCATTCTTCATCCATTCTTCATTCAACTCCGATTAAGGCCTGAAGGGCCGGAGTTCCATAAAGCCCAGTCCGAAGGGCTGGGGAAAGGCGCCACCCACCCCAAAGTCGAGCCCTGAAGGGGCGGCATTACGTATACCCAGCACACAGCCGTATACTCCGCCCCTTCAGGGCTTGACTTCTTGCCGCACCGACTACCCAGGGCGTCGCCCTGGGCTGTATGGAACCTCGGCCCTTCAGTCCTTTGACCGGAGGGGAATAAGAAAAATGATGTCAATGCATTCGTGGGACACCGCGTCTGTGCATACGAGCTTGCCTGACATCGGCCCGGCAAGCTGTGTGGAGCCCACAAATCGTCACGGACCAAATTCGGCCTCACGCGAAAAAATCATTGACGCCGCCCGCCGCGTACGCGAAAATTGATCCTGCAGAACATCCGAGAGTTTCCCGATCACGAAAAAAGGAATGGGAAGATGAAGGTCATGGATATTGCCCGCGTGATGGAAGAGCTGGCACCGGCCCGGCTGGCTGAGGATGGCGACAAGATCGGTTTGCAGGTGGGCGACCCCGCCGCCGAGGTTCGCACGCTCACGCTCACGCTCAGCCCGTCGGCGGCAGCGCTGGCCCACGCGATAAAGCACCGCGCGCAGATGGTCATCTCGCATCACCCGCTCATCTTCAGGCCGCTGGCCGGCCTCACGAACTCCACCCCCACCGAGCGCATCGTCTCGGGCCTGGTTCGCGCGGGCATCTCGCTTTTTGCCGCACACACCAATTACGACAGCGCCCCGGGCGGCGTCAACGACGTGCTGGCCGGGCTGCTGGGCATCCGAAACGTTCAGCCGCTGATGCAAGCCGCCACAAGGCTGCGCAAGGTCGTCGTCTTCGTGCCAAACGACTACCTGGAGAAGGTGTCGGCCGCGATCTGCAACGCGGGCGCCGGCCGGCTGGGCGCGTATCGCGATTGCACGTTCCGCTCGGAAGGCGTCGGCACGTTCACGCCGCTCGAAGGCGCACGCCCATTCATCGGCAAACGCGGCAAAACCGAGCGCGTGGCCGAGGTGCGGCTGGAATCGATCGTGCCCGAAGAATGCGTGGATGGCGTCGTCTGCGCGATCCGGCGGGCGCACCCATACGAGGAGCCGGCGTTCGATGTTTTCGCGCTCGAGACGCCGCGCGGCGAGCACGGCCTGGGCAGATGGGGCGAGCTGGCAAAGCCCGTGCCGCTGCGCCGATTCGCGTCCACCGTAAGACGCAAGCTCGGCGCACCGGGCGTGCGATATGTTGGCGACGGCGACAGGTCGATCCGCAAGGTAGCCGTGTGCGGCGGGGCGGGCGGCGATTTTTACATGCACGCCTTGCGCCACGGTTGCGACCTCTTCGTAACGGGCGACGTGAAATATCACGTTTTCATCGAAGCCCAGCAGCTTGGGCTGGCGGTGATCGACGCCGGCCACGGGCACACCGAGTTGCCCGGCGTGAGGGCGCTCCAGCCGCGGCTAGCCGGCCTGCTGCCGGGCGTAAGGGTGCTGCTGGGCGAGGCCGAAGACAAGATGATAAGAACCGCCTGATGCAGTGTGTTATTACCGAAAGGACACGGAATGAAGATTCACGATATTTCGATCGCGTTCCGGCCGTCAATGGCGGTGTGGCCGGGCGACGATCCATTCCAGGCGGCGCAGGTGCAGAGCATCGCGAAGGGCGATCACTGCAACGTGAGCAGATTGCAGATGGGCAGCCACAACGGCACGCATGTAGACGCGCCGCTGCATTTCATCGATGGGGCCGGCAGCGTTGACGCAATCGACCTGCACAGCCTTGCGGGGCCCGCCGAAGTGCTGGACTGCACGGGGATGAAGCAGATAGACGCCAGCGCATTGCGGGGCCGCCTGCGGCCGGGCGTGATTCCGCTGCTGAAAACCGACTCGTCGTTTATGCCCGATGCCGCGCCGTTTCGCCAGGATTATGTTTACGTTACCACCGATGCGGCCGAGCTGCTGGCGGCGTCGCGCGTGCCGTCGGTTGGTATCGACTATCTCTCGATAGCGGGCGCGGGCGAGGCAGGCGCCGCCACGCACCGCACGCTGCTGGGCGCCGGCCTGGCGGTGATCGAGGGGCTGCGGCTCGCACACGTGCAGCCGGGCCGCTACATGCTTGCGTGCCTGCCGCTGAAGATTGAAGGCTGCGACGGCGCCCCGGCGCGGGCGATACTTATTGAGGAATGAGGAAAGGACGACCGGCGATGAGGATGTCTATTTCATTACGGCTGGCGGTGCCGGCGTTGATCGCCGCCGCCGCGGCAACCTCCGCCGAAGACTGGCCGCAGTGGCGCGGGCCGGCCGGCAGCGGCGTGAGCAACGAAAGCTCCGGCTGGCCGGAAGGCTGGCCCCCCACGCGGCTGTGGAGCCGCAACGTGGGCAAGGGCTGCACCTCGCCGATCATTGCCGACGGGCAGGTGTTTGTAATGGGCTGGGCCGGGCCGAAAGCCGCCGGCAACCCGCAAGGCACCGATACCGTTTTCTGCATCGACGCCCGCACCGGAAAGGAGCTCTGGAAGCAGCAATACACATGCCGTTACCAGGGCCGCCTACGTATCGGCGACAAAGATGCTTACGGCGGGCCGTCGGCCACGCCATCGTTTGACAAAGATACAGGCTACCTCTACACGCTGAGCATCGACGGCGACCTCTGCTGCTGGAACGCACGCGAGCAGGGGCGGCCGGTGTGGAAGCGCAACCTGCACAAGCATTACGAGGTGGCACGCCGGCCAGACTCGGGGGGCGGGCAGCGCGATTTCGGCTTTACCGCTGCACCCTTGATTCTCGGCAATCTGGTGATAGTGGAAGTCGGCGCGCAGGAGGGAACCCTTATCGCTTTCCACAAGGAAACCGGCGCACAGCAGTGGGCATCCGAGTATACGCTGCCGGCCGGACATACGGGCGGGCTGGTGCCGCTGACGCTTGACGGAAAGCAGTGCCTCGCGTTCCTGAGCCTGTTTGAGCTGGTGATTGTAAGCCTCGAAAAGGGCTATGAGGGCAAGGTGCTGCAGACGCACAAGTGGCAGACCGATTTTGCCTGCAACATTCCCACGCCCGCCGTGTGCAACGAGGCAATAGTGCTCACCTCCGGCTACAACCGCCACAGCACGGCGCGGCTTTCAATTGAAGCGGATGGCCCCGGGGAAAAAGCCGCCGCAGCCGTGTGGTCTGCACGCCAGTACGCCACGGTGTCGAGCCCTGTGATTCATGACGGCCGTGTGTATGTGATCGGCGGGGCGCTGAATTGCCTGGACGTCGAGACAGGCGCGCGGCTGTGGAGCGGTGGCAGCTTCGGCCACGGCTCTTGCATAGTGACGGCGGGCGACGGCAAGATTATCGCGTTTGGCGAGCGGCGGCTGGCGCTGATCGATGCAAAGCCGCAAGACGGCCAATACCATGAATTGGCCCGCATAGACGGAGTGGTAGGCGGCATCTGCTACCCGCACATCGCATTGTCCGCCGGCATCATCTGCTGCAAGGACCGCGACGGCAACATCGTAACGTACTCTGTACGTGATTGACAAGCCACCAGCTCCGGCTATTAAGCCCGCAAATTTCCCGCTGCTATGGAAAATATTCCATATTTACTTGACGTGGCGGTTTTTTGGGTGTATACTTCTCATACAGAGGACGTTTTCTTCACACGATCCTATCAATCTCCAAAACCAGGAGTTTTCTGCCTTTTCGCCCGCGTCCGAGTTGAGAAGCACAAGTGCTAGTATCATTTTGTTTAAGGAGTATTCTATGGACGGCATGAAGAGTTTGCGAGTGAGAATATGTGTGGCATTTGCAGTGCTGATTGCCGCTGCGATGGTTTTCGACGGCCGTGCGGTGGCTAGAGAGACCGGCTGGATCCAGGGGCAATTGACTAATGCAGTAACCGGTGATCCGCTTGTCGGTGTCTCGATAGACCTGTACATGGGCGACGATCCCGGCAGTGCCGATGAAGAAGCGTGGAGCTGGGTGGCAAATACAACATCTGCAGAAGCAGGAGCCTATCAATTCACCGGGCTGGCACCGCGCTATTACCGCATTGTGATCTGGAGCGGACGCTGGGACGGCACATACACCTACGCCTCGGCCCAGTGCTACAACGTGCCGGTAACGGCCGGCGAGGTGACTGTCAGGGACATAGAGCTGCTGCCTTGCGGCTCCATCGTGGGCAACGTTTATGCACCCGACAGCTCGCCTCTGGCCGGCGCACAGGTGAGGACGTATTGGTGCTGGGGCGAGACCGATGAAAACGGCGAATATGTGCTCCAGCCTCCCGCCACGCCCCACAGATTCTACCCGGTGCAGGTTCTCTCGGCCTCGATACCCGGCGGCGCCTATGAAGTGTGGGGCACAAACGAACCCTTTTACTGGCCGCCATACAGCGACATGGACCCAGTGCAGCAAGGCTTCACCTATCTTGGCGGCGCCACCGGCGAGGCCACATTTGACGGCGGCTACACCCACTACATGATCAGAACTCCGGCCGATTACCAGGCGCTCGTCGATGCGGTGGAAAGCGCCCCCGGGCAGTACTACCACTCATCCTGGGGCTGCAACGCGTACGACCTGAGCAATCTCTATGGCGGGCCCGACCAGCAATATGCGCTCATAGGCGACTGGCCGGGCTGGGCTTCGTATGCGGCGTTTCAGTTTGCCGGGGCGACCGAATATTTCAAAGTGTACGCTGCGACGATGGACCTGCCTGAGGCACCTGTCTATTTCGCGCCGCAAACGGCACCCGGCCTCTACAGCAGCGAGGGCGGCACGATCGGGCCAGATTTCACCCTCGAGATCGGCGGCACGATCCGCGGCAGAATGGTCGACGAGTTCGGCAATCCCCTTGCATATGCGCCCTGCCCGAAGCTCTTGGGGGGGAGCGACGAAAGCTACATGCACAGCGGGGCCGACGAGAACGGCGAATTCACCTTGAGAGGCTTGCAGCCCGGCGTGGACCTTTACCTTGAGACGCCTACGTCTTGGCAGTGGTATTGGAGCGACAGCGGCATGCGCGCCATCGGGAAGCGGTGGCTGGGGCCTTTCCGCGTCAATCCCGGGCAGACCACCGAGATACCCCCGATCATGGTGCCTCCCGCTGGTACTGTCAGCGGATATGTGACTGGTGACGGGCTGCCTCTGGACGATGTCGAGATCGAGATCAGGGGCGTCGACATCTTCGGCGGGCTGATCGAAACGAGCGACGAGTACTACTATAGCGAGCCGATATGGGCTTACGGGGGCTACTACGAAGGAAATGATCTGCCCGGCGGCGTGATCGTGATTTTCGCGGTCAAGGATGGTTACCTGAAGTTCCAGTCTGAACCGCTCTACCTGATCCCCGGAATGGAAATCGAATTCAATTTCGAGATGACACCGCACGCCGAAACCTATGCCATAGTCGACGGCCAGATCGCCGATTTCGATGCGGCCGCGCCAAAGAACGATGACGGCGTACGCCTGCCATTCGACTCGGATATCGAATACACCGACTTCGGCTATGCGGGCGATGTAGACGTGATTGCCATACTGACGACAGCCACCTTTGATCCGCTGTACCCTGATTCAGCTTTCGCGTCTGAAGCGTTCGTGAGAGACGGCTACGACCGCGATAACTTCGCTGAAAACGACGAGATTCCGGGGTCATTCAGCATCTGTTTGCCTCAGTCGGCGCCTACGATCGTTTTCGCCGCCCGCGAGGAAGCCGCATCAAACGGCGGCTACACTACGCTGCTGGGCGACCCCATTCTCGTGGAGCCCGGCCAGACCGACATCATCCTCACACTCATTGCCGGCACGGCGAAGGTGCACGGCAAAGTGATCTTCCCTTCGGGCCACCCGGGCGTCATTCGCGAAATGGCGGCGATGGTCTACCTGCGGCAGGCCGGCGTCGACTTCATCGGCCGCGCAGTGGCCGAGCCTGATGCCTCGGCCTGCTACCGCCACACCAGCCTGCCCGCCGGCACATACTTCGTCTATGCCGTTGCACAGGGCTTCAGACCGTTCGTATCGGACACCTTTACGCTGGCAGAGGGGCAGACGGTGGAGCGGGATGTGATATTCGGCAACACCGGCAGCGTGACGCTGTATGTTGACGACGACGCCGGCGGCGATCCCGGCCCCGGCGATCCCACCGTAAGCGATCCGCTGGAGGACGGCTCGACCGAGCATCCGTTCGACTCGATCCAGAAGGCGATCAATGCCGCGTTCTACGGCGATACGATCATCGTCCGCGACGGTATCTACGACGGCGTGGGCAACCGCAACATGAACACCTTCGGCAAGAGCATTGCCATTCGCTCGGAAAACGGCCCGATAGGATGCATAATCGACTGCGGATATGACGGCCAGGGCATCACGATCGGCATGAGCGAGTCGCGCGAGTGCTCGCTGAGCGGCTTTACGATCATGCGCGGCTCCTATGAAATCGGCGGGGGAATCCTCTGCATCGCATCGTCGCCCACCATCTCCCACAATATCCTTGCCAACAACGAAGCCATGGTCGGCGGGGCAATTTGCACTGTCGCCGGCGCTCCGCTGATCAAGAACAACCTGATCGTGCGCAACTTCTCCGAGTACGGCGCCGGCATCTCCTGCGGTGTTATCGGCAACGATGGCGTCGGGCCGGATTTTGCCCCTCTGTCGTTTGGCGTGGTCGAAACCGCGGTCGACCCCGTGAGAATCGAAAACAACACTATCGCCAACAACTGGGCCATGGAGGGCACCGGCCTGCTGGTGCTGGTGGGCGAGGTGGAGCTCGTCAACAGCATCCTCTGGGATGACATGGATGAACTTGCAGTGCAGATAGCCGTTGCAGGCGGAACGCTTCACGTCAGCTTCAGCGACGTGCAAGGCGGCGAGGCCGGCATAATTGTCTACGATGGCGCAGTGACGTGGACGTCCAGCATCGACCAGAACCCGCTTCTTGTCTCCAGCGTCATGAGGGACGATTTCCACCTCAAATCCGCAGCTGGCCGATGGGACCCCACCGCAAACGACAGCGCGGGCGGCTGGGTGAAAGACACCGAAACCAGCCCCTGCATCGACGCAGGCGATCCGGCCTCCAGCTACGCCAACGAGCCCGCACCAAACGGCAGCCGCATAAACATGGGCTTTTACGGCAATACCGCCCAGGCATCCAAGAGCGCCGGCTGGCCCATCCCCGGCGATGTGAACGGCGACTGCAAGGTAAACGTTCTCGACCTGATTTTCGTAAGGAACAGGTTGAACACCAGCATATCCAGCGGCGACAACTGGCTGGCCGACGTGAACTCGGATGGCAAGATCAACGTGCTTGATCTGATCTACGTGCGAAACCGGCTCAACACGAAGTGCCCGTAAGCGCACGCTATGCCGGCTGGTATCACAACGAGGGCGGCCTGTTGAAACAGGTCGCCCTCGATGCTTTCAACTGTGAAAAGCCGAAGCCGGAAGCCGAAAGGCAATACTCGCCGCGTGCCGCGCAATACCGCGCGTGATTTACTTCCTTTCGCAGCCTTTTCCGCGTATTCCTGATCCCGCAACGCCGTGCCGGCGGCAGCAATGCCTTGAAATAAAAAACCCGTGGCACGGTTCCACGGGTTGTGGGGGTGTAAATACTGTTCAGTATTTACTTTACTGGATTGCCGCTATCGGCACCAGCATGGGGGTTTTGATTCCGCGGACATCGACAACCACGAAAAGCTCAG
>Ga0307379_10001809_pt1 | contig 32707 bp, 32 predicted proteins | sample UN2MG_FD_202237 | JGI IMG/M metagenome (GOLD analysis project Ga0307379, IMG submission 202237) | Soil microbial communities from Risofladan, Vaasa, Finland - UN-2 | ecosystem: Environmental > Terrestrial > Soil > Coastal area > Acid sulfate soil | place: Finland: Risofladan, Vaasa | collected...
TGACCTGGCCTAGGAGTACCCGACCACCGTCAGGGTATTCGTCGAATGGAATCATGTTCATTCTCCCGTTCCATCGCATAAGCGGTGGCTGCCATCAACCAAGCTATTCAGAGTTGGTCCTCCTGCCAGATCGTCCCCATAAGCATTTGGAGAAGCTCACCAAAGGGTTTATGGGTGACCGATACCAGAATGGGGAAGCTCTGTTCAAAAATGTGAGCACCGATGCCACTGCCCTTTGCTGGAGAGAAGTAGAAGCCTAGCTCACTTGTTGACGCAATCAGGAATGAACTGCCGATGTTTGGATGGACCAGATCACAGAAGAGGTTGTATGCGACCAGCACTTCCGGGACCGCCTCGGCCCACGTCTCAACGCACGTCGATATGTTGACTTGTTCCGCGATGATCCCCTCTGCGATGTGCTTCTGCTTGGCTTTCTTGCTTGCTAACTGCTTCACAGCGTCAGCTTTGAGCTTAGTATAGTCCTCGAAGAGAAAGGACTCCCAATCGAATCGTCCTCCACGAAGGTGACGGTCATCAATGTCGATCAACTGCTTCATTTCAACCAAGGTCAATGACCCTTTGTCCAGTAACGGTTTGTATTGGACGAGCATGTAGTATCTCAGCGTGGCAGTGATCTCGATTAGTGACCTGCCAGCTAGCGCATAAATCATATAGCGCTTGTTTTGCATGCTATCGAGAATCGCTTCCGAGAGTTGCGTGAACTTGCTGATGTAGCAGGTTATCAGGTTGCGAGCGTAAACGTTGTGAAGTCGCCGGGGGTCATCAAGGGTTGGCGACCAAGGACAATCCAGTCTCTCGACCATCCTGGACAAGTGTTGTGTTCCTGTGCGGAACATTTCTATGAGTTCGGGCAGAGTCTGCATCTTTGGATCTCCGATGCACTCCTCATTGCTTGGTTATTCGGCTTTTTCTTGACAAGTTCCTCTTGCAGGTATAACATAAGGCTGCTCAGCTTCCTGGGGAGCAATGGTTGGCGGCCCGGCGGACTTAGCCATCAATGGGAGAAGCTTTCCTTTCCTGGCTACGTCAACACTCCAGCAGTCATGGGAGACCCCGGACTGTTTGACCTCTCGGAATCACCGCAAATGCCATGAATACGGACCTTACTTTCATAACTAACGAAGAGGACGCCAGCCTGCTAAACAGGTTCAACGTTCTGGTGAAGGACTGCAAAGCCTTCGACGCGCTGGTGGGTTACTTTTTCGCAAGCGGCTTCCATGCGCTGCGCGAATCCCTGCAAACCACGGACAAGGTGCGTATCCTGGTTGGGATCAGCACCAGCCGGACAATTCTGGATGCAGTGGAAGCCTCCAGGCAGCCCGACCAGTTGATTATGAACTTCTCGCACTCTGAGGTCAAGGAGCAGGTAGAGAACAGCGTCGTTGCTGAGTTCGAGCACTCGCAGGATAACCGGAAGATTGAAGAAGGAGTTGCTGCCTTCATCGAATGGCTGAAGAGCGGCAAGCTGCAGATCAAGGCATACCCTACTCAGAACATCCACGCGAAGGTCTACATAGTCACCTTTGCCGAAGGCGATAGAGACGTTGGCAGAGTCATCACCGGCTCAAGCAACTTCACGCAAGCGGGCCTGGTTGATAACCTGGAGTTCAACGTCGAGCTGAAAAACCGTGCGGACTATGAATTCGCCCTTCAGAAGTTCAACGAGCTTTGGGGTGACGCGGTAGATATCAGCGATAGATACCTTGAGTCCATTCGGTCCAATACCTGGCTGAATGACACGATCACCCCTTATGAACTCTACCTCAAGTTCCTCTATGAGTATTTCAAGGATGAACTGAGCCAGTCGGAGGACATCCTCTACAGGTATGTGCCGGACAACTTCCGCAAGCTGGAGTACCAAGGACAAGCAGTGCAGAGCGCCGTGCGGACTCTCGGCGAATACGGGGGAGTGTTCATCTCGGACGTTGTGGGCTTGGGGAAAACCTATGTATCCGCTCTCCTAGCTCAGCAGCTCGATGGCAGAAACCTTGTGGTTGCGCCACCCGTTCTGCTGGATAGAGCCAATCCCGGTTCCTGGCCGAATGTCTTCGGTGACTTTAACATACCGGCCACCTTCGAATCACTCGGGAAGCTGGACAAGCTCCTGGAGCAGGGAACTGAGCGGTATAAGAACATATTCATTGACGAGGCTCACAGATTCCGCAATGAAACCAATATGACTTATGAAAGCCTTGCCAGAATCTGCCGAGGCAAGCGAGTCATTCTGGTCACTGCAACCCCATACAACAACTACCCGAGCGACATACTCAGCCAGATCAAGCTCTTCCAGAAGGGCAAGCGGAGCACTATCCCCAACCTGCCGAATCTTGAAGGGTTCTTCACTCGCCTGCAGAGGAGCTTGGACGGTCTTGACCGCAAGGCCGATTATGATCTCTACATGCAGACGGTCAAGGAGAATGCCAAAGAGATTCGCGAGAAGGTGCTGAAATACCTGATGATCCGGCGCACTCGGTCGGAGATCGTGAAATACTTCGGTGAGGATCTGAAGAAGCAGGGGCTGGGCTTCCCAGACGTTGCCGACCCTGAGCCGGTATACTACGAATTGAATGCAGAAGAGGACTCCATCTTCGATCAGACGATAAAGCACATAGCCAACACCATCACCTATGCCAGGTATACGCCGAAGCTGGATTTGAAGCAGGGCATAGCTCGATCCGAAGAGCTAGCTCAGACTAACATGGGAAGGCTAATGAAGGTCCTCCTGGTGAAGCGCCTGGACAGCAGCATCTTCGCATTCAGGAAGTCAATCGAGAGGTTCATCGGGTCATACGAGAGATTCATAAAGACCTTCGAGTCGGGCAGAGTCTTCGTCAGCAAGCGGTACACCGAGAAGATATTCGAGATGCTGGAGAACGACGACGATGAGGCAATCCAGCAATTGCTCGATGAGGGCGAAGCAGAGTCTTTCAAGGCATCGGACTTCAAGCCGGAGTTCGAGCGCAAACTCAGGCATGATCTTGATACCTTGAAAACCATCCGGGATATGTGGGCGAAGGTCAAGCGGGATGTGAAGCTGATCACCCTCGTCAAGAGGCTCAAATCCAACGGCATTCTGAGGAAGAACAAGCTCCTGATCTTCACCGAGTCCAAAGAAACGGCCATGTATCTCAAGGACAATCTGGAAGCCGAGTTCCCTGGTCAGGTGCTGGCATTCGCCGGTGGCGCGTCTGCCGCAGAGCGCGGGAGAGTGATCGAGAACTTCGACGCGAGGGCTCCTCAGCCAAAGGATGATTACAGGATTCTGGTTTCCACCGAAGTGCTCTCCGAAGGCGTGAACCTGCATCGCTCAAATGTGGTTATCAACTATGACATCCCCTGGAATCCTACCCGGCTGATGCAGCGGGTTGGCCGCGTCAACCGCGTGGATACCACGTTCAAATCCATCCATACCTTCAACTTCTTCCCTACAAAGCAGTCGAACGACGAGATCAAGCTGAAGGAAGCGGCGGAAGCCAAGATTCACGCGTTCATTTCCATGCTTGGGGCGGATGCACGGCTGCTGCTAGAAGGCGAGGAGATTGAATCTCATGAGTTGTTCAACCGCTTGATTTCCAAGGCCACGATCATGGGCGAGGAGGACGAGAAGAGCGAGCTGCAATACCTGGAGGTCATCAAGGACTTGCGGGACAAGAACCCTGATCTGTTCGAGAGAATCAAGCGCCTGCCGAAGAAGGCAAGGACGGCACGGACAAGCGATTCTCAGGATGCAGTCCTCACGTATTTCCGCAAAGGGAAGCTTCAGAAGTTCTTCCTTGCCGACGAGTCTGTGGACGCACAGGAACTGGACTTCATGGCGGCCGCCGAGAAGCTCGAAGCCGATTCGGATACCGGCAGGGCTTCTCTCGGTTCGCCCTTCTACGACATGCTGCAGAAGAACAAGGAAGCCTTTGACCAGTCTACCGATGAGGAGATATCCGAACCCACAAGGCAAGGCAGTCGGAGCAATACCGTTCAGGTGCTCAAGATACTGAAGGCTTTCCGAAAGGACATGCGCAGGCTTACCGAGGAGCAGGAGGAGTACCTGAGAACGGTCATGGATTGTTTTGAAGCAGGGAGCATCCCAAAGCAGACGGCGAAGAATGTCCATGAAGCCCTGCAAACGGGATTGGCGAAAGACCCCGATATCATCCGAGTCATCGCCATATTGCAGAAAAACGTGCCTTCGGAACTGCTCGGGGACTTTGCCATCGAGCGCAGTGCCCACAGCACCAAGCCCCGTGAAGTGATCCTCTCTGAGTATTACAGAGGGCAGCAGAATGGATAAGACTACCGCTGCCCGAACGATCAGAGATACCTTCGAGAACCCTTTCGACAAGACTCGGTTCCAGCGATTTGTTCGGGAGCTTCTGAACCAATATGAGGACAAGCCCTTCGGGCCATATACAGGTAGCTACATCAGGGATGCCTTTGCTGGCAGCATAAGTTCCTATGAGCGTATCGGCAAGTATACTGACTCGGACGACAATGAGATTGACATCCTGATCGTTCATCTCTGCCGGGAGACTTCTTTGGCTCATGCTCGGACGATGCAGCGCAACTTCATCGCCTGGTATCTCAATGGAGGCAGGGGCGGTGTACAGAAGGAAGGCGCTCTGGTGGCAATGGTGTCCCCTGGTGAGGAGGACTGGCGGTTCTCTCTGGTCAGGATGGACTACAAGCTGGAGACGACGGCAGCCGGCAGAGTCAAACCAACTACGGCCTTCTCGCCCGCTCGCCGATACTCTTTCCTTGTCGGTGTAAATGAGCGAAGCCATACCGCTCAGCAGAGTCTAGTGCCCCTGCTCATCAACGAAGCATCCGTTCCCACGCTAGATGACCTGGAAGCTGCCTTCAGCATTGAGAGGGTCACCAAGGAGTTCTTCGAGAAGTACAAGGAGCTTTTTCTGCGAGTCAGAGAGAAGCTGGATGACATCGTTGCCAGCGATGCAAAGGTCAGGGACGACTTTGAGAGCGCCGGAGTTGACACTGCCGATTTTGCCAAAAAGCTCCTGGGTCAGATCGTTTTCCTCTACTTCCTTCAGAAGAAGGGCTGGTTTGGGGTTGGCAGGGATGACAGTTGGGGTGATGGTCCAAAGGGATTCATCCGGTCTCTATTCGAGAAGAAGGTCGCCCCTTATACCAACTTCTTCAACGACATCCTGGAGCCAATGTTCTATGAGGCTTTGGCGGTAGAGCGAACAGGCAACTTCTACAGCAGGTTCAACTGCAAGATACCTTTCCTGAACGGCGGTCTTTTCGATCCGATCAACGGCTATGATTGGGTGCATACGGATATCATGCTCCCCAACACCCTGTTCTCCAACGATAAGCGCACTCCTGAAGGCGATACGGGTGACGGCATACTAGACATGTTCGACCGATACAACTTCACCGTCTGCGAGGATGAGCCGCTTGATAAGGAAGTCGCCATTGATCCAGAGATGCTGGGGAAGGTATTCGAGAACCTCCTGGAGGTCAAGGATCGCAAATCCAAGGGCACGTACTACACGCCAAGAGAGATCGTTCACTATATGTGCCAGGAGAGCCTCATCAACTACCTGGCGACTGAGATTCCTACCATTGACAAAGAAGACCTGGAGTTCCTGGTCAGACATGGCAGTGCCACCATTGAAAACGACGCCAGAGTCCTGGATAGAGGGCAAACAAGGCATTATGCCTTCGAACTACCGGAAGCCATCAGGGACAATGCTGCCCTCCTGGACGATAAGCTGTCATCCATACGTGTATGCGATCCTGCTGTCGGATCAGGTGCATTCCTGGTTGCCATGATGAACGAGGTAGTTAAGGCAAGGAAGGTGCTGGGCACGCATCTTCGCAGAGCCTACGAGACTTATGTTTTGAAACGCCACGCCATCCAAGACTGCCTTTATGGGGTAGACATAGATCCGGGCGCGGTCGAAATTGCCAAGCTTCGTCTGTGGCTGTCACTGGTGGTGGATGAAGAAGACATACGGCAAATCAAACCCTTGCCTAACCTGGATTACAAGGTCATGCAGGGGAATAGCCTCCTGGCGGAATATGAGGGCATTAAACTGTTCGACGACAGGCTGTTGGATTGTACGACGGACTTCGTGGAAGACCAGATTCGGGAACTCAAGAGACGGCGCTCCAGGCTCCAGAAGGATTACTTTGATGTCAAGTTATCGCAGAAGCCAGACAAGCTTCGCCTGATGGAGATTGAAATAGAGATCACAAAGATCGCCGACGGGATTAAGAAGCTGAAGAACCCACCTGCCGAGAGTCCCCAGACCAAACTATGGCAAGCTGCCAGCCAGGCGCGACAGAAGGCGGAGGAACTCCGGAAACTCCACCAACGACTCTTTGATGAGAGCCGAAAGGCCGCAAAGGATGCGGCCAAGCGTGAGATAGACTCCCTGGAATGGGAGTTGATTGAAACGACTCTCAAGGAACAAGAGAATGCGACTGCTCTTGATGAGATCAGGAAGCTCAAAAGCCAGAACGCCAAACCTTTCTTCCTGTGGAGGCTGAACTTCTCTGAGGTCTATGGAGAGAAAGGCGGATTCGACATCGTGATCGCAAATCCGCCATACGCTGGCGAGAGAAAGAACAAACCGATCTTTGTGCCTATCCAGCAAGGCAATCTTAGGAAGTACTACCTTGGAAGGATGGACTACTTCTATTTCTTCTTCCACCTGGCTCTTGACCAAGTCAGACAAGGGGGAGCAGTCGCATTCATCTCTACCAACTACTTGCCGACGGCACTTGGAGCGCGGAAACTGCGGTGTGACCTCAAGAATCGAGCATCAATCATGACGGTGGTCAACTTGAATGAGGTTAGGATTTTCGAGTCTGCGACAGGTCAGCATAACATGGTGATGGTCATGAGGAAAACGGATGATAGGAACTCAAGCGCAGTGATAGCTACAACAAAGCGCAGCGGCCATGTTTCCCGGGAGATCCTATCAGCCATACTTGAAAAGAGAGATACTGAAACAGATTATGCGTACATCCCACAGGAGAATTTATGGGAGGGCGATGAATGCTACCTTCGCCTAGCCGGAAATGTAGACCTTACCCAAGACCCGTTGCAGGTTGTGCTTTCCAAACTGCAAGGCACCATAGGATCGACCAAGCTTGGCATCATCTGCAATACAATCGTAGGTCTGGTGAGTGGCCTGGACGACATTTACGTCCTAGACACTGAGAAGATTCTCGATATCATTGCAGACGACAAGGAATTGGCGCTCATCCGGCCATTATATAAGAATTCGGACATAGCACGTTGGCAACCAAGAACATCAACCGACAAGTACATCCTGTATCTTCATGAAGGCATACATAACATAGATCGCTACAAAGGAATATGGGCTTATCTGAACCGCAACAAGACACAGCTATCAGCCAGAAAAGATGCTAACCTACGAGGTGCCTTTCGAAGAGGGAATTGGTGGGTTCTGTGTACCCCTAGACTCGATCTGGATTTCGAAGGCGAGAAGATCATAACACCGTACCGAACGAGATCACAAAGGTTTGCTTATAGCAACACCAGCTGGTACGCTTCTCGCGACGTCTATTTCATCACTCAGAGAGATCCAGCCATAGATCTGAAATATGTACTTGCCCTGCTAAACTCAAAACTCTACTACCTGTGGCTTTATCATAAAGGCAAGAAGAAGGGGGATATGCTCGAACTATACGCGAAGCCGTTGTCAGAGGTGCCTATGCTTGCTTTGGATGAGAAGCAACAAGCCCCATTCATCCGAGCAGTAGACAGAATACTTACCTTCACTGGCGATCCGGCCTATGGCAGCCGACCCGCTGCGCATCTCCAAGTGAGGGCTTTGGAAGATGATATCAACGGCATGGTATACCAGCTCTACGGCCTTGCACCAGATGAGATTGCAATGGTTGAGTCAATCGCAATCCCGGAGTAGAGCACAGGGGTCAGCACTGTATGGGCTTTGAGTCAGTGCAGTGCGGATAGGATGGTGATAGACCAATGGCCGGCCGAAGCAAGCAACTCGATGAACAGGAGACTGCCATACTTGGCATGATAGGCCAAGGCTGTACATATGAACAGGTATTAGCATCCAAACCAGGCTTGACCTATCTAGACATATTCGCGGCAGCTCGCTCTGCACTGAAGATAGCGGAGGAACGGCGAAACGCATACGCCGAACGGATGAAAGAGATCCGCCAGGTCTACCCCCGCGCCTATGACAAATGGACGGACGAAGAGGAAGAGGCTCTGAAGACTCTGGTGAGTTCCGGGCGGAATACCGAGGAGATAGCCGAAGCCCTCCAACGCCAGCCAGGGGCGATCACAAGCCGAATGAACAAGCTGGGACTGGGATGAGCAGACATGAGCCTGGCTGATGAGTTTGAGAACGAAGTGCTGGAAGGCTGCAAAGTCCTGAGCAGGAAGCACCATTACACGCCGACCTACTTCATCCAAATGGTCCATGAGCGTGGTGCGGTGAATGCAGCGAAGGCACTCCTGCATTCCAAAGAACCGTCAGAGGGTCTATTCACTCTGTGGAAACTCGGCAGGCTGGATCTGAGCGTCGAGGCAATGGCGCTCATGAAGAAGTATAGAAGCCTCTTCACTGCTGACGAACGTGCAACTGCCAAGAAGAGGCTGGACGATCTCAACTTCACACTACCGGAAGACTGGTAAGAAAGAGGAAACTCAATGGCTAAGTCGGATGTAACAGCAGTAGGTGCGGCATTCGAGATGCTGCTTGAGGAGATTGAGGGAGTTATCGAAGACGTAAACCATCAGGGAGCAGTGGCATTCGAGCATGGCAAGCATGGCGAGGCCGAGAAGGTGCTTGACCAGGCGAAGACGTTGACCGGTCTCAGGCAGAAGCTCCACACTCTGCGTAAGGAATGGGACTCCTTGTACTCCGAACAGGCGGAAGAGATCAAGGAAAAGGTCGCCCGGAAAAACCTGGGCAAGGTCAAACGAGGCACGAGAACTCGTGAGGAAGCCTATTATGTCCCGATCTTGCGTGCCCTGGATGAAATGGGAGGAAGCGGACGGATTGGGGATGTGCTGGATAGAGTCCACGTACTCATGAAGGGAGTGCTCAAGCCGGTTGACCATGAGCCCCTGCGATCATATCCCAAGACTATCAGGTGGCGGAATGCCGCTCAGTGGGCCAGAAACTCGATGGTGAACGAAGGGCTAATGGTGAAAGGCTCGCCTTATGGCGTCTGGGAGATCACCGATGCCGGGCGCACCTTCCTGGAAAGGAATACCTAAAATGTCAGACCTAAGCTATGTTAGGCACGAACCGGTATCTCTCAAGCGGCATCCAAACTACAATGAGAAGTGGCTGGAAGAGAGAATATCGGAAGACCCGACGATCCTCGGAATGGGTGACCTGGAAGTCAGGGCTGTTGAAGTCCTGCAGCCAAAGGCAGGCCGGCTTGATATGCTACTACGAGATCCGGAGACCGCCAAGCGCTATGAGGTCGAGATCATGCTCGGCGAGGTGGATGAGAGCCATATCATCCGAACAATCGAGTATTGGGACATCGAGCGAAAGCGGTATCCACAGTACGATCATGCCGCTGTCATCATCGCGGAGAAGATCAACGCCCGCTTCCTGAACGTGATCAGTCTCTTCAATAGCGCTATCCCGATCATCGCCATCCAGCTAAATGCCCTCAAGGTCGGGAACAGCCTCGTGCTGAATTTCACCAAAGTATTAGATGAGATAGTTCTTGGCCGGGAAGATGATGATGATTCGGGGGGTCAAAGTGTTGATCGCACATATTGGGAGAACAAGGGCTCAAAGGCATCGGTGAAGCTCGTTGACGATTGCCTGGCGATCCTTCGAGAGATACAGCCAGGACTTGAGGTCAAGTATAACAAGTACTATATCGGCCTCACGATCAACGGTCTTCCCTTCAACTTCGTGATATTCCGGGCTAAGAAGCAGTTCATTCGGGCCGAGGTGAAGTTCTCCGAGCAGGAAGAGTGGAACATCAAGCTGGAAGAGGCAGGGCTGGTCGTTCTGCCCGGCGCAAAGAAGCGCGACCGACTGATCTTCCAGCTACACAAGAATGACGTAGACAAGAACCACGATCTTCTTAAGGACCTGTTCACCGAAAGCTATCAGGAGAATGTGGACTAGCGGCAGAATGCACTCCGAAAGAGCAGCGCAGATGAGGTAGGAAGTCGGCGATGATCATAGGCGATCCGAGTTCCGGGCACTGGAAGAGACTCGCAAGAGCCAGGAACCAACCATGCTTGCCACGCACGAGCTTCGACCTGCATGAGGAGTTGGAGCGTGCACGCCTTCAATGCTTCCCCGATCTCAGAAGACCGGTGACCTGCTGCTTTGTGGATTATGGTTACCTGGCTTGCGTGTGCCATAGTGAACAGGCTGCAAGCGTCTATGTGCACCAGATTCTCAACCATCCAGACACACCTGTGGAGGTAGCCGCCTTCGTATGCAAGCATGAACTGCTGCACCTGGAGATTCCTCCGCGAGAGATTGATGGCAAGATGACGGGCCATCCTCCCGAGTTTTGGGATCGCGAAAACGCCATCTGCCCTGAGAAGGAGATCGCCTGGGCGTGGGTATGGCGGAACTTTTGGATATGCATCCGTGCGGACAGAAAGCGAGAAGGCATCAAGGTGCTGAGAGAGTGGAAGGCACGCTGGGACGGGCCACGCATTAGCTTGTCGCAGATTGACCTCTCTGCATACTCTGATAGGAGTACCGAGTTGTGAACGATCCTGGGGAGAACTGGTGAATGGGACATCAGCGTCTAGGAACAATAGCGACGAGTCAGAAATGGGATGCAGTTTACTGTTCAGAGAGGAGTCAGCCAAATTGAGGAACACTGATGTCGAATCACTGCTATTTCCCGTGGAGATGGTGAATGTTTTTTTCAGACTTCCAGACGGCAGTACCAGGTACGTGGACACCCACAAAGCGGTGGTGAATATGCTGGACGGGATGGCCTTAGGTGTAGTGAGTAATGCCTACAGGCTGGTGACGAATCATGAGGCGCTGGTCTTTGCCGAGAAGTGCGCGATGCAGCTTTTCGGGGTCGAATCCAATAAGATCGAGGTCTTCAACGTGCACTCTCCAAGGCGGCCCTGGTATTGCCAGGTAGACATGGTTCACAAAGGATACGAGGTGAATATCGGGAAGCAAGAGGTATACTTGCCGTTCTTGAGAGTCACGAACAGCTACAATGGCAGCCGGGCGCTTCGGTTCGACATCGGGTATTGCCGGAAGCTGTGCTCAAACGGCATGATATTCGAAAAGGATTCCATCAAGTTCCGATTCCCTCATTCCCATTCTAGTATAGGGGCAGAGATTGATTTCCGCATCGCTGAGGGACAACTGAAGTCTCTGCACTCACGCCTTGCATCGGATCTAGACCGGTTATACGGATACAGCATTCCCGAAAGCATGCATATTCCGTTCTTCTTCAAGGCTCTAGAGTTACCGGTTGCGGGATGGGAAGAGGCGTTGCCGCCGAGAAGACGAGCCTACATCGCCGACCTTGTGCAGAATGCCCGTGCCTTCACAACTGAGTATAGGGAACAATTTGGCCCGAATGCCTATGCCCTGCTTAATGCGGCAACCGACTTTGCCTCCAACCCGCCGCAGATAAAAGACCTCCGCACGTCTGTCCACTCCTTGCAGACACGAGCCGGCACATGGTGTGGAGAATTCGTGGCTGAGTTGATGGATGGGGAGAAGGCTTTCAATATCATGGATTATCTAGGAGAATACGCGCAGATGGCGGGTTGGCGTAACTAGGATACACTGACGGCAAGAGATAGAGTACCAGGAAGGTGATGAAAAACCATGGCCCGGCAACAGTATCAACCAAGGAAGTTTTTGAGGGAAGCCCCGAATCAGCTTCTCAAGCGGTATTTCCAGGAACGAAGCATGCTTCTCGATCTGGATTTCGATGCGCTTCAGGACGAAGCGGATATCGAATCTGTTTACCAGGCATGGCAGGCACTTCCGAAAGAGCAGTATCAGCAGGTGGAGCGCGATTTCTAGCGATATCTGTGAAGGTTGGAGGGAAGAGAATGGCCCGGCAATATGCACCAAAGACGTTCCTACGGCAAGCACCGAACGGTTTGCTAAAGGAATACCTGACTCGGCAGGACATCGGAGCGGAGATCAACTGGAATGAGCTTAGCGAATCGGACGTTGACCCGATCTTCGAAGTCATAACATCGGCTCCAGGGGCAATCCAGAATACCTGTGAATCGGACTTCCGCAAGATCCTTGACATGGCGGATGAGGGGGGCGTTCGCACTATGATCGAGGAAGGTAAGCATCCCAACCGTAGAATTGATCTCGCACCGATTTTCGAGAGAATGAGCGGTCCTCTGGAGTGTGCATTCTGGGTGTTCCTGAGTCATCCTGACCTGTTTACAGTGGCGGAACGGTTCGACTATGCGGACGGCTTGAGGTTCAACACGCGTGGGTCCATTCCCGACCCGATTGAGCCTATCACTCACGAATCGGCAAAACCCAACTTGGAGGCCGCTCTTTCCGAATACTATATCAAGCAGGGACGAGGGCGCGGCTGTCATGTGGATTACTACCGCCGGGGCGATCGGCGCTATTGCTTCTGCTTCTTGGAGGACTATGCGGAGACCAGGCCGGAATACGACGACGAGCATCATTTCAAGATGGAGAAGCACAGACCTGCCTTTGAGGTCATTTTCATCTATGACCCGATCGAGCATACTCTTGAATCAAGAGTAAAGGGTGGCAGGGAAGTGCGAGCGGACGTCGAGATGAGATTCGGGCAGGCGATCCTTGGCGTGGACCTCGGAGAGCTTGGGGAGTCGGAGGTAGTTCACAAGCTCGATGCTCTACTCGACAGGGATTTCCAATTCCCAACAAGGCCAGACGACCGCATAGAACAGGTGGCGGTGAGACAGCTAAGGCTGTCGGTGAAGGGACGACGGCAATGGATCACGTTGGATGTAGGGTCAGATTCCCCGCAAGGCGCAATCTATGACCTGCTTGATGATGTCCTGTCCGAGCCCAACTTCTCGCCGAGCGCCGTTAGGGTGGACCGAGCTAGGCTGAAGGTGACGTTCAGACCGGACGAAAGCGGAAAACCTCGCAACCGCACCTTTACGATTTCCCATCCCGATTCTCACACGCTGAAGAACGATCCGAACGACGAGATCATCAAGTCATGTTTGAAGAGGTGGAAGCTGGATGTGTCAGGAAGTGATGAGTCTGGTGCTCCAAAGCCTGGAGAGCCAGCGCAGTATCGTCTTTGGCGCTGAGGATGTCAGGGAGTGGCCGCAGGGCGTACTTCAGGCTCTTCTGGATGCCGGGATACTTCGCGAGGTGGAGTTCGCCCGGTCGGTGATCTGTCAGGAGTGTCCGGAGGCGTGCAGCGTAGACGTTCACTTCGTCGACGGTGGTCAGGGTCAGGAATCACGGGCATTCATCGAATGCACCGACCGCGATGACATTGGGCGGGTATACGTACCGCTTGAGAGGCTACGCACCTGGAGGCTTAGCCCCAAGGGGCTGGCCGAATGGGTCGCACATGAACTCGGGGCGGGTGCGACGGAGGAGGTCGCGCCTGGACGACTTTGGTGGCTCGGTGGTCCGCACCTCAACGAACGTCGAGTGGACGTATTCCTGGCACGAGGGGCAAACTGGTCGGATGCCCAGACGGTGTTTGGGCAGGTGGATCGCCTTCAAAGGTGCGTGTATCCTATTGTGTTGCTGCCGGCAGATATGCCTCACGAGTCACCGCTTAGCGACATGGCTACTGTGTCACTTCCTCATCTGCTTCGACTCCAAGGCGGGGAAATCACCCTTGATGAGGCAGGGCTGAAGGAAGCCATCGGCTCAAGGCAGATACCTGTCTCAGACGATGGGCCATTCCATCACTCACCGGATTTCCGCAGCGTATCCCTCAACGGTCAGGAGTTTGCTCTCACAACCTCTCAAGCCAAGGTCGTCGAATGCCTTTGGGAGAACTACGAGAATCGTACCCCGGACGTAAGTCAGGACTATCTGATTGAGACGGTTCTAGACAGCACCCAGAGCCGCCTCAAAGACGTCTTTAAGAATAGCGATGCCTGGGGAACACTGATAGCGCCAGGAAGAACTCGCGGAACATTTCGCTTGAATATCTGAAGTTTTCCGAAATACCCCACTTACGACCCCACCTTTTACCACCCGGAGTTAGGTATCCTTAAGGAAATCTAGGCCCGGGCGGCATTTGAACCAGGAGTTTCCTTCGAGACATCGGAGGAGCAAAGCCCTGAGAGAGCCTTGCCGGGCCAGTCTCTCAGGGCTTTTCATTTGTGGCGCGATTGGTGGGGTGTTTGAGTGGCGGCAGAAGGACAGCGGAAACTGAAGATTCGGCGAACCTTCTCGGATGAGACGAAGTCTCGCGCAGACTTGGAGTCGGCAGAGGCTTTTCTTGCCAAGCTCGCGGCCAGGGCGTTTGCCAGGGATCACCCGGAGTTTTTCGGGCCCTACCTCACTCGCGTGATTGGAGGCCCGGCGAATGAAGAACGATGAGCAGTTCTCTACCATTTCAGGCGAGTTGAAAGAGCGCCGGCAGTGGGTATGCTACCGGATCGAGAAGCGAGATGGCAAGCCGACCAAAGTACCATACCAGACGGACAGGACGAAGGCAAAGTCGAACAATCCCTCTACATGGCACACGTTCGAGGAGGTAGTGAAAGCGGCGGGGAAGCCAAGTAACAGGTTCGACGGCATTGGGTTCATCCTCTCCGAAAGTGACCCGTATGCCTTCATAGACCTGGACCACGTAGTGGCCGATGGCAAGATCGAACCTTGGGCAAAGGATATCATCGAACGCATTTCATCCTATACTGAACTCAGCCAGTCGGGGACAGGAATCCACGTCATTGCTCGGGCGAGGAAACCGGGGCCGAGGTGCAGGACAAACAAGCACCCGAAGTTTGAGATGTACGACCACGCCAGGCTGGTCGTCTTCACCGGCAAGCTGTTACCCGGATCTCCAAGGGAGATAGCCGATGCTCAGGATGCGATCAGCGAAGTATACCACAGTGTCTTCGGATCAGACCCTCCAGATGTCCCTCCGAAAGAGCGGGCCAAGAACAATGAGTCATTAGGAATGCCGGACCAGGAATTGATCCAGAAGGCGATGTTGGCAGCGAACGGTGATAAGTTCAGAAGGCTTTGGAACGGCAGTACTGCCGACTATGGCGGCGATCAGAGTACGGCAGATATGGCATTGTGCTGCATGCTTGCATTCTGGACGCAGCGCGACGCCGCTCGGGTTGACAAGCTTTTCAGAAGATCTGGCCTCTTCCGCCCAAAGTGGGATGAGAAACGAGGGGATCGGACTTATGGCGAGATGACGGTGGACAAGGCTATTCGGTCCACGACAGACGTATACGATCCCGGACGAAACGGCGATCTGGTGACGGCGGCCGGTATGAACGAACAGCATTCTGGCAGTTTTCCCTTGACGGACCTTGGCAATGCAGAACGGCTCATTGCCGTGCATGGGAGGGACCTTCGCTTCAATGTTGATTCCGGCAAGTGGCTTGTCTGGAATGGAGGGATATGGGAAGTTGACCATACCGGTGAGGTTCACCGTCTTGCCTGCGAAGTGATCCGCTCTATGTATGACCTACTGAAGGACGCTCACAGCAAAGCGGAGAAGGACGCCATCTATTCTCATGTCAAGAAGAGTGAATCAGCCCCAAGGCTCTCGGCCATGGTGGACCTGGCGCGTCAGCGATCTGGGATACCGGCGAGGGCCGAAGACCTGGATTCTGATCCTTGGCTACTCAACTGCACCAACGGAACGGTTGACCTGAGAACCGGCAGACTCCAGCCACATGAGCGTACAGATGCAATCACGAGGATAATTCCCATAGAATATGACCCCAGAGCTGAATGCCCCAGATGGGAGCAGTTCCTGGACGAGGTCTTCCAGGGAGATACGGATCTTTTGCAGTTTGTAAAGAAGGCCGTGGGCTATTCGCTCACCGGGGATACATCCGAGCAGTGTTTCTTCATCCTCCACGGATGTGGCAGCAACGGAAAGACCGTGTTCCTGCGGACAATCCAGGACCTGACTGGCGATTATAGCATGGGCACGAACACGGGTGCCCTAATGGAGAAACACGGCGATTCAATCCCAAACGACATTGCGCGACTGAAAGGCGCACGTCTGGTCACAGCCTCCGAGACAAAGACAGGCAGGCGTCTGGCGGAAGGACTGCTGAAGCAAGCGACTGGCGAGGATACGATCACGGCGCGTTTTCTTCGTCAGGAATTCTTTGACTTCAAACCAGAATTCAAAATCTGGTTGGCGTGCAATCATCTACCCAGAATAGACGGTCAGGACCATGGGATATGGAGACGAATCAAACTCATTCCCTTCAGTGTGATCTTCAGAGAAGAGTCATCAACAGAAGGCCCTTACAAAGACCCGAAGCTCATTTCCAAGTTGAGACAAGAGTTCTCAGGCATCCTCAGTTGGACAGTTAGTGGCTGCCTGCTTTGGCAGAACGAGGGGCTTGGGGTTCCGGAAACCGTAAGCGCAGCCACCGGGGGCTATCAAAGCGCCATGGACGTACTCGGCGGCTTTCTTGCCGACCGCTGTGTGACTATGCCGGACTCCAAGGTAACTGCCAAGGAACTGTATGCGGCCTACAAAAGCTGGTGCGAGGAAAACGGCGAGAAGCCTGAATCTCAGCGCACAGTTGGCATGCGCCTGGGTGAACGAGGAATCTATCACCAGAAACGGGGAGCAAAAGGCCATTGGTATTGGCACGGAATAGGGCTGATCACTAACCAAGACGGCCAAGATGACGGATAACTAACACGCCTTGTGCTGAGGGTGACTGATGTTACGCAACTATCGGGTTCTTCACAGGAAACCTCTTCCCATGGCAGGGGAACTGGGAATCTACGTAACCTTCTGTAACCCGTCACCCAGACAATCGAGCGCAGGTGTTATTTTTGTTAAGGTTTTGAGCAAGATGCTGCATTTTTCACGATTGATCGGAGGTGTTTTCGATGGCGAATAAGGTGCTGGCAACGATAGCGAAGAATGCGCGTGAGAAGATCGTCATAGCGGAGACTGAGTACGAAGGCTATGACCTGATTGACGTTCGGGTGCATTACCTGGATGAGTCAGACGAGCTGAAGCTTACTCGCAAAGGGATATCCATGCAGAGGGATTCGTTCCCCGAGTTTGCGGAAGCGATCCAGGAGGTTTCGGAGAAACTGGAGATAAGCGCAGGTGAACGCAGATGAGCGGACATGGAGAAAAACTGAGCAGGAAGCAAGAGCAGGCAATAGCGGCCCTGCTGTCACAACCAAGCATTGCTGAGGCAGCAAAATCCACGGGGATAGCGGAAAGCACGATCCGCCGATGGCTGAAGGAGGGAGCTTTCGTTGAGGCATACCGGATAGCTCGTAGGCAGGTTGTGGCTGTTGCACTTAACAGCTTGGGACAAGCTTGCGAGGCGGCAGTCAGGACACTTCGGGAGATCATGGAAGACGCCAAAGCCCCTGCCTCAAGTCGTGTTGCCTCTGCAAAGGCTATTCTGGAGACAGTGCATAGGGCATGTGAACAGGAAGACATCGTGCAGAGGGTTGCCCAACTGGAAGCAATCATCAACGGAGCTTAGAGGTGAGAACTCAGTCGCTTGATGGGAAGCTAAGCCAACTTGAAGACGCTGTGGCGCAAAGAGCGCACAGGGAATACAAGCGGTATGTGGAAGAGTGGCGAAACTCCACATGTGTTCCTCTGGATAAACATGTGCCGGACAGGAATCTCAATGGACGCATTAAAGATAGGATAGACGAGATCATCTGGCCTAACAGCAAAGCGCCGTCCAAGTGGCAGAACGCCGGAGTTAGGCATAGGTTTGGAGCAGATGACAGGCTGAGCCGAAGAGAGATCGGAACGGCATTATACTTCGCCAGATGCACGAGGAAGGATATCTCGGAGTTCAACAATGTCCTTTCTTCGGCACTGCACCAGGCGCTGGAGGAGCTGCTCGAAGACGGCAGCCTTCGGGGCATGATAGAGCAGGAATGCCGGTCCTCGCTCGATACTCTACTAAACCGAACTAGGCCCGAACAGGCGAAAGCGGGGCAATGAGAAAGGTGTTACACAAGTGACATGGGAAATGCGAGGCGGTTGCGGACCGTATTACACCCGGTCAAGACGTGTAAACGGTCGGATTATCCGAGAATATGTGGGCAAGGGTTATATGGGGGAGCTTGCCTCAGCCATGGATGAGATAGACAGGACCGAACAGCAAGCCAAAGCCGAGGCTCTGAGAACTCAGATAGGGCAACTTGATCGGATCGAGGAAATGGTGGAAGCCGTTTACTCGACGGCAGACGAGATCACAGTCTCGTCTTTGGAGTCGGCGGGTTATCATAGGCATCACCGAGGCGAGTGGAGAAAGCGGCGAAGGATGGAGGCAGAACATGGCAAGCAGGAAAGCTGAAAACGCCAAAGAAGAAGATCCCAGGAAGCGAATGGAAGCTCTCATCAAGCGGGCCGAAAAGGGTGATGAGAAAGCGATGGCCGAACTGCGTCCTTTCTTGAAAGATATGCCTGCGACACTCGATTACTATGGAGAGTTGGCTGAGCACGCCCAACGGTCACTCATCAATAACATGTCTGCTGACAATCTGCTTTTTCGAGAGGGTGTTCAGCACAGGCTTGACGATATGCGGGTTCAACTGAGTGGGATGTCCCCTACTCCACTGGAGAACCTTCTGATAGAGAGAATACTGACATGCTGGTTGGAGACCCAGTACTATGACGCACTGCATGCTCAAAACATGAAGGAGGCCAGCGTGAAGACGGGCGAGTACCTTCAGCGCAGGCAAGACAGAGCACACAGACGGTTTCTATCGGCTGTGAAGACGCTTGCGGTGATACGGCGCTTGCAGTTGCCGGTCGTTCAGGTGAATATCGGCGAAAAGCAAGTGAATGTGGCCGGCAGTCCTGATCTGATCCAGAGTTCAACGAGAGGATTGCCTCCGCCTGAAAAAATGCTTGACACCAGAGTAGCGTAGTGGTATAATACCACTTGGAGGTAAACGACGATGCCAAACATGACCCTTCGACTATCTGAGGAATTGCACGACAAGCTGAGATGGCTTGCGTTCAAGGAGCGGCGAAGCCAGCACGAGATCATCATGGAATTGCTGGAAAAGGCACTTGCCAGAGTCGAAGTCCCAGAGGAGGCAAAGAAATGAGCCAGTTGCTTGATGACGTGCTGTCGAAAGGCAATAATAAAACTCCCCTGGCTGAAGAGAAGCAGATCAAGGCTTTTGCATGGGCGCGGGTTTCGACCGATATGCAGGAGGAGAAGGGCCTCAGTCTTCCTGAGCAGTTGCGGGAGATCAGAGCATACGCCGAGAAGAACGGCATCGAGATAGTGGCGGAGTTCTCCGAAGCTGCGAGCGCATTCCAGAAGAAGAGTCTGCGAGTCGAGTTCCAGCGAATGCTTGAGAAGGCTGCTGCAGACAAGGACGTAACTGCAATAATCGTGCATGACCTGTCCAGATTCGGCAGGGATAGCCTGGAGGCTCAGATCAACCGAAGGGACCTGAGCAATGCCGGAGTCAGGGTGATCTCCATGAACGACCCTAATGTAGACCCGGAATCGGTTGCCGGAGTTTACATGGAGCATATCCTCCTTGCCAAGAATGAGGCATACAGCCGAGAGATCGCCTTCCACACGAAGAAGGGCTGCCGAGCGAATATTCAGACTCGCGACGCCGAGACCGGCTGGTGCTATAAGAACGGCGGACAGCCCTTGTGGGGATATAAGTCCGTGCGCCTAGAACGCGGCCAAATCAAGAAGGGCAGACCGCTCATCAAGTCAGTCTGGGCGCTGGACGACACTATTGTCGCAGGGAAGCCCGTTCATGAGTGGGCGAGGCATTGCCTGATCGAATTGGCGGCAGAAGGAGCTACGCTCGATGAGTTGCGGGATTTCTGCAATTCGAAGGAGATACCTGCTCCTCGTCAGCAGTATTGGGGCTCAACTACTTGGTACGGTCTACTGAATCCAAACTCACTTCTTCAGTACGCAGGATACGGAGTGTGGAACGTCCGAGGGAAGAAACAGCGCTGGAATCCGCCTTCAGAATGGGTGATTGTTCCAGACGCACAGCCTGCGCTCATTTCCGAGGAAGAGGCCAGGTTGATTATCGAGCTTCGGAAGAACCGTGGGCCGGTGCGCCCGAAAGAATCAGGTGCGATGGCAAGGAGTAAAGGCAGTCGGTATCTTCTTTCAGGCGGACTCTTCAAGTGCGAGCGGTGCGGCTCGAACATGGCCGGTTTCACGAGCACAAATGGCAAGGGCCGCAAGGGCGACTACTACGTTTGCGGCAGTGCGCAGTACCGCCGTTCGCTCGGTTGCGGTCCTGGAGTATACGTTGACAAGCAAGTGATCGAGGAGGCCGTGTTTGGCGGTATCTTCGATAGGTTCGGGGAGTGGACAGACCCGGAGAGGTTTACCCGCAAGGTCAACGAGACTCTGCGGCAGATGCAGAGGGAGTGCGTTGGTGATACTATTGATCTCAGTCGCCAGATCGCAGAACTGGATGCCAAGATAGACAACGTGCGAAGAGCGATTGAGGAGGGTCTGCAGGACGTTGGATGGGCGAATACCAGACTGAATGAGCTTACGACTAGCAGAGAGGAACTGGTGGCGAGACAGGCGCGTGCACACCAGGTTACGGCGATCCCTGAACTCGACGTGAATGTCGTGAGGGAGTACCAGAGGCGCTTCCCGGAGGTTCTGAAACAGGGAACAACGAAGGAGTGTCGGCAGTTGGTCAGATGCTTCGTGGACAGTATCGGGCTGAAACCGGCCAGTGACATCCAGCCTCAAGAACAAAACGAGCCGGTCGCCCATGAAATCACGATCAATTTCAAGGCGATGCCGGCTCAGTTTGTTAAAGGTCTGGGAGCGGGGGTTGGATTTGAACCAACGACCTTCGGGTTATGAGCCCGACGAGCTACCAGGCTGCTCCACCCCGCAGCGACATTGCATTATACCACAGTCCGAAAGAGTTGTAAAGTGTGTGGGGGTGTGGGAGTGGAAAAGGCCGGGATCACCAGGATGCCCGGCCTTCGGTTGCTCGGTGTCTAGTCTAAGTCGTATTGGATAAGTAGCCGAGTTTTCTCATCCTGCACTACCAGCCGGATGGAGTCCCCGGATTTCAGGTCCTTCGTGATCTCGTTGAAGTCGGCGACGGACTTCAACGGGGTGTTGTTCACCTTGGTGATGACTTGGCCGGGCCGGATGCCTGATTGCATGGCGGTGCCGCCGGGCGCGACCTCCGTGACTACGACGCCGGTTGCATTGTCCGCCAGCTTGTACTTATCGGAAAGCTCGGGAGTGATATTCGAGACGGAGAATCCGAGCTTGTCACCAGATTGCTTGGCATTTTCCACGTCAGCGAGTCCAGGGGCTTCGCCCACCGCGACCTTCAGAGTCTTGCGAGCTTTGTCTCTTATGACTATGATAGTCGTCTGCTTGCCGGGAGCAGTGCCCGTGACCGCCTCGACCAGGTCGTCTGCGCCGGATATAGGCTTGCCGTCGAACTCAACAATGACATCCTCGACTTGAACCCCTGCCTTGTCGGCTGCCTTGCCGACATCAATTGACTTCACGAGCGCACCTTTGTCAGTACCGTAGAGATCCGCTTCCGTAGGATTGAGGTTGTCAATGCCGACTCCCAATTGCCCGCGAGTCACTTTGCCCGAGGAGATCAACTGGTCCAGCGCGAACTTCGCCGCGTTCACGGGTATGGAGAAGCCGATGCCGATATTGCCGGCGCCGATCGTGCTTTCGATGAGGGTGTTGATACCTATAAGCTCGCCATCAATGTTGATGAGCGGGCCGCCGCTGTTGCCCGGATTGATGGACGCGTCGGTCTGAATGAGATTGCTGTAATACCTCTCAATTCCCTCGTCAGCAATGCGGCGATTCCGGCCGGTGGCGCTCACGACGCCGACGGTCACGGTCTGATCGAGGCCAAACGGGCTGCCGATAGCAATGGCCCACTGGCCGGGCTTGACCTTACTGGAATCACCGAGTTTGATTGCGGGAAGGCCCTTTGCGTCTATCTTCACGAGCGCCAGGTCGCCTCGCGGGTCGCGAGAGACCGTGCCCTCGAACTCACGGCCGTCTTTGAGATGAACGGTGACTTTGTCCGCTCCACCGACTACGTGGTCATTCGTGAGTATGTAGCCGTCGCTCTTCACTATGACACCCGAGCCGTAGCTGGATTGCTGCTGCTTCTGAGGCGTTCCCTGCCTGGGGATCTGGAATGGGAATTGCCGGAAGAACGGATCATCAGGAAGCTGCGGCATCTGGCCGACCTCCACGGTTCGTTTGCTGGTGATGCTAACGACCGATGGGAGAGCCTCATTTACGAGGGATGTGAAAGCGTCCTGAAGTTCATATAGTGCCGCACGCTTGGACGTATCGGGCTGGGCAGCCGGCTTCTGAGCAAAAGCGGCCAGCGGCGCCAACAAAAGGCTCAGGACTATGATGGCGACCAGAGCCTTGCGAACCGAGGGGAGAGTGGAACTATTCACCTTTTATCTGTCTCCTTCAAGAGCAAGTATAGGACACGAAACCCGTAAGTTTTGTACGACAATGGATTGGACGAGGTTCCAGGCTCGAAGTTCAAAGTTGCCCAAATTCGATCGGCAACGGGAACCCCGCCTGTCACAACGGCGACGCGTAGCCGGCAAGCAACATACCTGGTCCCGCCGTCAAGTCAGTGGGCTCGCTAGGCTTCTCCGACAAATCCCAAGGCCTCGCAGTCGGATGGAACTTTGGGACATTGAAGGATGCCGCTTCAACCATGGAGGTCGCCGGCAGAAGCTGCACCGAATTGGTCTCCACCATGCCGTTGACCGCCACTGCGGGGGACATAGGGATAGCCGTGTAGCTGGGAGTGATCTGGCTTGAGCGGACCATGAGAAGCGCTGTGAGCACGGCCATGCCGACTGCGGCGAACCTCATCTTCGCGGGGAAGAAGTTGAACCTCCTGCCAAGAGACGCCAGAAACTGCCCATGAGGCGTATGGGAAACCTGGTCCAGGCGCTGAAAAATGCGGATGGGCAAATCTGCAACCGGACGTCTGGGCTGAAGCGTGCCAAAGGCTCTCTTGATCCTCAACAGGGCCTCGAACTCCCGGTTGCATTCCGAGCACTGGTTCAGGTGCTGACGGACGGCCAGCATCTCTACTCCGGGAATCTCGCTGTCCACGTAGGCTGACATAAGACTCTGAACTTTGTGGCAATTCATCGCTTTTCCCTCCGCGACTGATCACTCGAAATACGGTCTGAGCTTCTCCCTCAGCAGTTTCCTACCCCTGTGAAGTCTGGACCGAACCGTTCCGATGGAGCAGCCCATGGTTTCGCTTATCTCCTCGTAGGAGAGGCCCTCGATATCCGAGAGGACCACGGTCATCCGGAAATCAGGAGAGAGCGTGTTCAGGGCGGCCTGCATCTCGGAATCCAACTCACTGGAAAGCGTGAGGGCCTCCGGGCCATCGGAATTGTCCGGCAATTCCAGGGTAGCCTCACCTTCCTGCTGCTGAATAGGCTCATCGAGAGAACGGATATAGGCCTTGGGACGGCGGCGCAGCCAATCCACGTGGATATTCGACATGATCCGATAGAGCCAGTTGTCGAAGGGCATATTCCGCTTGTAATAGCTAAAGAAGCGGAATGCCTTGACAAAAGTATCCTGAGTCAGGTCGTCCGCATCCGCATGGTTACCGGTCATGCGGTATGCAACATTGTAGATCTGCTTGTGATACCTGTTGACGAGCTCGTCAAAGAGCTTACGGTCCTCTGTTTCCTTCGCAACAGATATCGTGTCGCTGAGCTCCGCCATTTTCCTTCTCCCACGATACTTAATACGGCCCTTGCTTCCGAATAGTTCCGGTCAGAGTCTAAGGTAATTATACCTGAAAATTGGTGAAAGGTCAACTGGGATTTGCGCACACTGGCTTTGCATGCGGCCGCGCCAACCATTCGGATTGAGCTGAAAACCTTTCTCTACCACTGAGCGACACGAGACACGTCAAGTCTACCTAATCGCTTGCAGCGGACAGTTCAGCCGCTAATCCAGGGCAACCAAACCGCACTCACAACAGCAGTCACTAATTGTTCGCCAACTTTTACCGCACTGTTCATTGACAATGATGACAGTCTGTCATATTCTAACCGTTAGATGTGTGTTGGCTAGGTTGTAAAGAGCTTTGCCGAGCGAGATATGCGACTGACCAATAACATTTGTCACTATCTGCTATTCGTCCCCCTGGTTGCCCTATTGGGCATCCAAGGGCGGTGTGCCGCGTTTCTTTTCGTTCATGCCTGCAAATTGGCCGTTTCTGCCAGAGGAGTTTCTGCCAGAGGATAAGATAGTCAAGATCCCTATTTCAGTTACCCGCGAGCCTTCGAAATAAGGATATGCTCAACACGCAGAGCCTATTGTGTTCCGGACCAAGAAGTCACTCAATGCAGAGAATCAATCGCTGGTATCTTACCGTTCTGCTGCTGGTCATCTCTTCCCATGCCCTTGCCGGGGAGTTTCGTGGGATATGGGTTGATTCCTGGGGAGCAGGGTTCAAGACTCCTGACGAGACTGTTCATCTAGTTGACTTCGCCAAGAATCAGGGATTCACCGATATCTTTGTCCAGGTACGCAAGCGAGGTGACGCTTGCTATACGTCCTCCATTGAGCCAATAGACCCAAAGGTCGCAGCTGATTACGATCCCCTGGCCGACGTCACAGAGAAAGTCCATGCTCGCGGGATAGGGGTTCATGCCTGGGTCATGCTCTATGATGCTTGGACGGACTCAAAGTGGGTGAAGTTGGATTCAGCACATGTCTACGCCAGGCATCCTGATTGGATAACCCAGGATTCCAAGGGCGTCAAGACTTATGTGAACGGGCGCATGTATCTCGATCCGGGGCTTCCGGAGGTCAGAGAATACCTGAGGCAAGTTGTGACAGACATCGCCACTAGATACCGCGTGGATGGCATTCACCTTGACGGACTGAGGTACCCGGACGCCTCCTTCGGCTACAACCCGAAGAGTGTGGTGCTGTTCAACGAAGAGTACAGAAGAGACGCCATGCCTGCTTCAGATGATCCCGATTGGTGCAACTGGCGCAGGCAGCAGGTAACGCAGCTGGCTCTAGATCTTACCTCGGCCGTCCGCCAGGCTAGACCGTCAATCAAAGTGTCGCTCGCCGCTTACTGGAACCAGCAGGAGGCCCGAGATCGCTTCTTCCAAGACTGGCCGGCATGGGCTAAGGCGGGCTATTTCGACTTCATCGTGCCCATGGTATTCGTCCCCAAGAGTGTGCCTGAGTTCATCAAGATGGTTGACGATGAACTGGCTGCCGGGGGAGGCACGCCAATCTACATTGGCCAGGGGACGTGGAGGTTCCCGCCTGAGGCCACCAAGCGCCACCTGCGCGTCATCCGTGGCAAGGGCGCCCCCGGCTTCGTGCTCTTTGACTATACTGCGCTCTCCACCCCAGGTCCGGATGGCAAGTGCCTTGCCGACGGCCTGACGCTCACCCCATAATCCGAACGGTTTGACCTTGCCGCCTCGGATGACTATAATCAATGTATCATGGAGACGACCTCCAATGCGCCGTTCTTGTCTATAGTCATCCCCGCTTACAATGAGGAGAACAGGATTGCCGAGTCGCTAAAGGTTATATGCCACTACCTGGCCGGGATGCCCTACACTTATGAGATCCTGGTCGTGGATGACGGGAGCACCGACAAGACGCGCGAGATGTGTGAGGCATTCGCCGCAAATGAGCCCTCGTTGAGGGTGGTCCATTATCCCGTGAATCAGGGGAAGGGCTTCGCCGTTCGGACCGGCGTGCTGGAGGCGGCGGGAGAGAACCTGCTTCTGTGCGATGCCGATCTAGCGACTCCGATCGAGGAACTCGAGGCATTCTGGGACTATCGCAAGGAAGGATTTGACATAGTCATCGCATCCAGGCCGCTCAAAGAGTCTCATCTCGTGAAGCATCAGCCATTCTACCGGGAATGGGCCGGGCGAGCATTCAACCATGCCGTACAGGCACTCGCCGTTCGGGGGATCCATGATACTCAATGCGGGTTCAAGCTTCTCAGTCGGGATGCGGCGAGGCGGGTTTTCTCGATCTGCTTCCTTAATGGTTTCGGCTTCGATATCGAGGTGCTTCATCTGGCTCAGCGGATGGGATTCGCGATAAAGGAAGCGCCGGTACACTGGTATCACAGACCGGGGTCGAAGGTGCACCTGCTGAAAGACGGCCTGCGCATGCTTGCCGACATTTTCCGAATACGGGTGGGCCATCGCCGTCTGCAAGGCATATCGAAATGAGAGCGGACGAGTTTGACAAAATGCGTGCCCTGGAGGGCAGCCATTGGTGGTTTCGAGGCCGGCGCTATCTGCTTCAAAGACTGGTACGCAAGCTGGGCCTCCAAAACGCCCTCATCCTGGATGCCGGCTGTGGGACGGGATTTGCGAGCAGGGAGCTCGCCGCAGCCGGGAAGGTAACCAGCCTGGACGCCACGGAAGCCGCCCTGGGCCCTGACTTCAAAGGTGACACCTGCATTGCGGACATCCGGAAAACGCCATTCCCCGACGGCACGTTCCACCTCATTGTCGCCATGGACTTGCTGGAGCACCTGGAAGACGACCGCCCGGCGTTGGAGGAGATGTACCGAATCTGCAAGCCAGGAGGAACCCTATTTGTGACAGTGCCTGCATTTCAGAGCATCTTCAGCAGCCATGACAAGGCGCTGGGGCATTATCGGCGATACTCGGCGGCGGATCTGAGGAGATCAGTGGGCGCGTGCGGGTTCGAGATACGAAGGCTGTCCTACATCGTGACCGCCGTCTTTCCGATTGCGGCTGTCTATCGAGCTGTCCGCCGGAAAAGGGCATCGGAGGATTGCGGCGCCACGGACCTGTTCCCCGTGCCTGAGCCGTTCAACGCTTTCCTGAGCCTTCTCATACTATTGGAGTCATGGCTCGTATGGCATATCAGGCTGCCATTCGGGCTTACGGCCTTCGTCCTCGCAGTGAAGCCTCACTCGGAGGCGGCATCATGATGTGGGCATTGGCTGGTGCAGGAGTCATAGTGCTTTTTGTGGCGGTTTATGCCTTGCTTGTCGAGCCCTTCAAGGTCGGGCTGACGAAGGTCGAGATCCCCATCCCGGGGCTGCCCAAGGAATTGGACGGCCTGACTATCTGCCACCTATCCGATACTCATACCTCACGCTATGGGAAACTCGAGGATAAGATCTACGATATGCTGCTGCAATTGCGCGCGGATATCTGCGTGATCACGGGTGACCTGTTCGATTCCATGGACGGCATTCAGGCTCTGGACCAGGTGCTGGAGGGCATTGATCCTCCCCTGGGAGTGTACGCGGTCCTTGGAAACGGGGATCACAGCACGAGCCTCCTGACTCCCGGTGAGATCATCAGACGGTTATCGGAAACCAGGATAAACCTGCTGGTCAACAGCCATCAGACGGTGAATGTCCGCAATCATAATCTTCGGATAATCGGAGTCGATGACCCTTTCAAGGGCATGGACCACTTCGGCCGGGCCACGGCCGGTTTGCCGAAGAGCGGCTTCAGGCTGCTACTGGCGCATTCGCCGGACATTCTCTCGGAAGTTGATGGCGGCCACGTGGACCTCGTTCTGGCCGGACATACTCATGGCGGGCAAGTGAAACTGCCCATCCTGGGGGCGATCTGGCTCCACTCCAATCGGAAGATCCCCGTCTGCAACGGGTATTTTGACTCCAAGAGGCTCTCGAAACTGCTTAAGCGGGATATGGCAGGCATACGCATGTACGTGAGCCGAGGGCTCGGGGCAAGTGGGATTACCGCGCGATTCGCCTGTCCGCCGGAGATAGCGCTCATCACCCTGAGAACGAAGTTTGAACCCGGCCCAAATGTGGTATGAAAAAAACTGTAATTGGGGTATTGACAGAATAGTAGAAAAGTGGGATGATGGAGTAGATAGGAAGCGAACGTTTTCTATCGGCCGGTTTCCTAATCAAAGCGGAGGTGTTGTTCTCCAAAAACTGTATACGGCGGAAAGGCAGGTGAGGCCGATGCACGAGAGGCGACGGGTGGACCTGATCTTTCCTCGGAGCGGACAGGTATTACCCATCTGGGTACCGGTTGTAATGGTGCGATGGGTGGTCGAACGCAATATTCAAGTATTATCATCGTTATTCGACATGGACGCTCTGAGAACGAGCCAGTTGGATTATCTGAAAGGGTTGCATCCTAAACCATCATAAAGTGAAAGAGACCTCCGCAAAGCGAGCCGGGAATTTCTCCCGGCTCGCTTTTTTCTTCATAAATTCGAAATCCGAAATCCGAAGCACGAAACAAATCCCAAACTGCAAACTCCAAATGCTCCGAACCCTCGGGCCGTTGTTTGATATTTGACATTTCGGTCATTTGTGCTTGTTTCGAATTTCGATATTCGAGCTTCGAATTTGCCTTTCGGTCACCTAGTCATAAGTATATGTCGCCGCCCCGGCGCCGGCAAGCTGATGTCCTAAATGTCCTAAAGAATCCAGGCAAACACCGACGCTCCTGCAAACGCAAGCAATAAGAAGACCGCGCCCACTCTTGCCAGTCTACTGGCCCCTGCGGTGAGTAATGCTGCCAGTGAACCCATGAGCCCAACAGGAGCAAGGAACCTGACGGCTATTACTGAACCATGGCTGGCAACCACAAAATGACCAGTGTGCAATGCAACCGCACCATCGAGGATGAACATGACAATCCCGCAAAGACAGTAATATACGACGAGCAGCTTTACTCTGTACCCTGCGCGAGAGGCGGCGTCTACTTGTCTGGAATCGGTCTGATTGGTGTTGGTGTCCATTGATTTCCGTCCCGTCTGTAGATAGGCCCTGTACTGCCGCACCTATATCCGTATGTCTGGTTGCCCACAACCGTCGTAGTCCAAGCGCCATCGTCTTTGCACACACATTCTTCGGCTAGCCGGCCGGCGATTATTCCAGGCTCGGCTCGCTGCATATTTCTAAACGCCATGTAGCCAGCCCTGCAGATCCAACCCGTGAAGTATGCTCCTCCCAAACACAGGCTGATCTTAGGGATATACCTACATGCGTTGCACACCCAGTCCTTCGCATCCTCCCCACTTGGATCGATGAGCGTCTGAGGCCTGTCTTCAGCATAGGAGTAGAAATTCCACTTGCCTGCCCGCAACCCATCCCTCTGCCCGAACCGCCCAGTCCCCGGATCATAGAACCTCACTCCGAGGTGGAGGAGGGGGAGATTGGAGTCCTGCCAGTGCGTGTAGTACCCGAGCTGGCCGACGTATTGGTAGGGCTGGCTGATGCTATTCGGGTCGTGAGTGAGCAGATTCCCCCATGCATCGTAAGTATAGCTATCCGTTATGTGGCCTGACTCATCCGTGAGCATCCGCGTGGACCCCAGCGCGTCGAAATGGTAGTAATACGGATAGCTTTCGACGAACATGGCGATGAGCGACCCATCCGGCTCTCGGACGTATGTCTTCAAACCGGTTTCTTTGATCACTGCCGGGATCCCCGCCGTGATATCGTACACGTATTCCCAAGTCCCACCAGTGGAGCTTGTAAAGCTTACCCGATTACTGTCCGCATCCCATTCCATGGAACTCACCGGCTCGCCTTGAACCGAGTTATGGGTGATGCTCTCCAACAGATTCGCCGCCGTCAAGGTGATCCGCCGTCCGTTCAATCTGCAATTTGAAATCCGCAATCTGAAATCCGAAATCAGAAGCTTCCCCACCCAGTCATAAGTATACGTCGTCGCCCCGGCGACTTCAAGCCGGCTGATCCCATCGTCGGCATGGGACTTATGGGACATATGGGACGAATAGGACATATCAATAAGCGTGCGATTGCCCGTCGTGCATTATCACAAGTATACGCCGTTTTGCCGGGGTGTCAAGCCCACGAGCCAGGGACGATGAACGATGAACAACATATTCCTTCATTTGACAAACCCCTCGGTTCGTCCGTATAATCGGGGAAGTCTTGTTAAGGAAGGACACTATGAGAAGACCGCTTTGGACATTGCTAGTTGTGCTGCTTGCCATCCCGACATTATCGCGCGCCCAGTATGGTGGGGATGAGGGATTCCCCAAGCTCCAGATTCGGGGCGGAGTTCATCAGCCATCAGGGTCCAGGGCCAGGGATCAGTCGTCATTGTGGCCCGAACTCGGGATAGACTACGTGCTCAGCTTCGATGAAAACGAGCATCCGACGGACGTTGTATCCGTCGCATATACGGCTTCCAGCAAGAACCTTATGGATGCGACGCTGACCGGCCTGGAGTACATGCGGTATTGGAGCGGGGCTTCGGAGGGAACCAGAGGGTTCTACTACGGCGCGGGGACCGGTGTGTTCCTTGAGAAGGTCAAGGTGGACGAGGCATTTCCAAGCCCTGGGGTAGACGAATCAGGAGTCAAGCCGGGGTTGACCTTAGTGGGCGGGTACAGTTTCGGCGACTATTGGTTTGCAGAGGTTCGCTACATAAAGCTGGAGGAATTGGCCCCGGATGTTGATATCAGCGGGCTTTCGTTTTTCATAGGAGCGAGGCGCCTCCTATAGGTGACAAGGAGCAGTCATGCCTAAGTTAAGCGGGATGAAGCTATTCTCGGGTACCGGCAACCCGGCGCTGTCGGCGGAGATCACCGAGCAACTGGACCTGGAACTGGGCCTTCTCAGAATCTCAAGATTTGCAGACGGCGAAACGTATGTGAAGTTCGATGAGAGCGTCCGTGGAGTGGACGCCTTCGTCATACAGCCGACGTGCCCGCCGGTGGACACCAATCTGGTCGAGCTTCTGATCCTCATTGACGCCCTTCGGAGAGCGTCGGCCGACCGGATCACCGCAGTCATCCCATACTACGGCTATGCTCGGCAGGAGAAGAAGGACGCGCCAAGGGAGCCGATTACCGCGAAGCTCATCGCCGACATACTGGCCGCCTCAGGAGCGGATCGCGTGATCACGATGGACCTGCACGCCGATGCTATACAGGGATTCTTCAACATACCTGTGGATCACCTGACCGCCATAAGCATGTTTACCAAGTATTTCCAGGACAAAGGGCTGGAGAATATCGTCGTAGTATCCCCGGACGAAGGCAGGGTCAAGAAGGTTCGGAAAGTAGTCACACGTCTGAACGCCCCTCTTGCGGTGGGGTATAAGCATCATCCGGGGCACGGGGTCTCAGAGGTCACTCACCTGGCAGGCGACGTATCCGGGAAGACGCCGATCATCATAGAGGACATCATCTCGACCGGCGGGAGCATCATGGAGTGCGTGGACGCCCTGCTGAAGCATGGGTGCAAGCCGGAGATCTACGTTGCAGCGACCCATGGGGTCCTTGCTGGGCCGGCATGCGACAGGCTAAACCGCAAGGAGATCAAAGAGGTCATCGTCACGAACACAATTCCAGTGTCGGAGAAGCAACTCACCGGCAATATCAAGGTGCTATCGGTCGCGCCCCTGTTCGCCGAGGCCATTCGCCGGGTGCACGAGAACGAATCCATCAACTCGCTTTTCGACTAAAAACTCTCCATCTTCACCAGGTCATCGAGCTTGCGCCTGGGCGTGGGTCCGGGCTCCTCGGCGGCATACCCGATCGGGATCATGGAAACCGGCGTCACGTGCTGCGGGGTATTGATCGCCTTCGCGACCGCAGCCGGATCGAATGCGCCCACCCAAACCGTCGCCAATCCCAGGGCAGTCGCGGCCAACTGGCAGTAGGCGGTAGCTATGGTGGCGTCCTGGATGGCATAGAGTTCGGCCCCCCGCTTGCCATATTTCCCGGCAGACATGAGATGATCGGCGCAGAATACCAGTGCAAGCGGAGCTTCCACAAGGCAGCCCTGGCCGTATGCCGCCTGGGAGAGCGCCAGCTTAATCGCCGGATCCTGTACCAGGATAACCTGGTATGCCTGGAGGTCGCCTGCGGAAGGAGCGGCATTCACCGTCTCCAGTATTCGATCGAGCTTCTCCTCCTCGACCGCCCGGGGCTGGTACTTACGAACCGAGTGGCGATTTCGAACCGTTTCAAAGAAATCCATGTGCACCTCCACCGTGAGTAAAGAGTAATCCGTAAGGCAGACCGGAAGGGGGCTCCGGTTACGCCTTACTCATTACTCATTAGGACCGCGAGCATCGCCAGCATCCTCGTTCCGACGCCGGTTGCTCCCTTTGCCCGATATGGCTCTTCTGCATCGGAATCGGCAGTACCTGCGATGTCCAAGTGAACCCAGGGCAGATCCTCGACGAACTCCTTGAGGAACAGCCCCCCCGTGAGCGCCCCGCCCCACCTCGTTCCGATGTTCTTGAAGTCGGCGATCTCGCTCTTGAGCTGCTCCTTGTATTCGGGAGGCAGAGGCAGCTCCCAGCACTTCTCGCCGGTCAGCCGGGCCGCTTCCATCAGCCTGCCGGTGAACTCCCGATTGTTCCCCATCACACCCGTGATATCGTGCCCCAGGGCAACGACGCAGGAGCCGGTCAGCGTGGCGATATCTATGAGATGCGTCGCCCCTTGCTTGATCGCATAAGTGATCGCGTCCGCGAGGATCATGCG
>Ga0307379_10001810_pt1 | contig 32701 bp, 60 predicted proteins | sample UN2MG_FD_202237 | JGI IMG/M metagenome (GOLD analysis project Ga0307379, IMG submission 202237) | Soil microbial communities from Risofladan, Vaasa, Finland - UN-2 | ecosystem: Environmental > Terrestrial > Soil > Coastal area > Acid sulfate soil | place: Finland: Risofladan, Vaasa | collected...
CCCGAACCGTCACCCGCTCTTCGTGCTTGTTACCGGCGTGCTGCCAAACGGGAGGCCCCGTCAGGACGATGAACACCTCGTGGGGCCATGTCACCGGGCACTCAAATAGGGGATCGTCGCGGCGGATCCAGCGTCGACCATCTGTGAAGCGGTCTTGCTCGTCAGCAGTGAGCTGGTCCATCAGCTCCATGAAGCGGGCTTCCATGGCTATGTCATTTCGTCTTCTCGTGGGGGACTAGCGGCGTTTTCTTCGCGGGAACTTGACCTTACCACCGGGATCTTGCTCGCCGATGTAGCGGATCATTCGCCGGAAGTCGTCGTTGGCAAACAGAGCCTTTTTGGTGTGGAAGCTGTCTCGTAGCTGCTTGTTGCTGAAGAGCGTGTGGCAAGCCCGGTGGCAGTCGCGGCAGATGGCAGCCAGCTCGGTGCCTCCGAACTCTTTGGGGGTCAGGTGGTGGAGAGTGATCTCCACACCAGCTCGCTTGCACCAAGGACAACGACACTTCTCGCAAGGAGCGGGGTGGGGCACCATGGTGCCCATGCTGAGGTGCTCGTACATTTGACTCCAAATATACACCAGTCGCGGTGTACAAAGAAACTGTGGGACGGCTCAACGATGAACAGGTGGCGGCTCTCGCTCCCCACGTCAAGGGCAGGGTTGTCCACGACCTGGGTGCCGGCGATCTGGTCCTGGCTCAGCTCTTGGTGAAGCAAGGAGCCGAGAAGGTCGTCGCAGTCGACCGCTACACCCTCCCCGGAGAAGCTCCCGCCGGCATCGAGGTTGTCGAGGCCTACTTTGAGGACTACTACGAGCCCATCGACGTGGCCTTCATGAGCTGGCCGGTCAACTGGGTCAGCGGTCTCCACGCTCTTGCGGCCCGAGCCCGCACCGCCATCTATCTGGGCAAGAACACCGACGGCTCATGTTGCGGTGACTCGATCCTCTTTCACCAGCTCTGGCAGCGTGAGGTCCTCGCCCACGTCCCGGACCGGCCCAATACGCTCATCATCTACGGACCAAAGTTCGTGACGCGGGACATGCTCCCTGAGGAGAGGACTCATCTCGATGACCCCGACACGATGTGGGCCTACGACGAGCTGATGGCCGGTGTATGAGGTGAACATGCAACCAGGCGACATGCTCACCAAGCTCCACGAGGCAGAAGACGCCCTGCCCGACCTGCTCCGCGAAGGCGTCGATGCTTGGGAGAGCCTCGACATCGACTACGAGCCCCCGCGTGTGTGTCGGCTCTGGCGGCAGTGGGGCGACTTCCGCATCTTGCTGCACCACATCGAGCTATGCGGGAAGGCTCTCTTTCATCCTCACCCATGGCCGAGTGCGGTTCGAGTCATCAACGGGACCTACGAGATGGCCGTAGGCTTCGCCGAGTCCGACTGGCAGAAGGCGGGTCGCAACTTCGAAGGCTTCGGGTATGAGGGGCCACGAGGCCCCTTGGAGGTGGCCCGAATCGTTCTTGGGAAGGGGGCCCAGTACGAGATGACCGATCCGAACGGCTGGCATTACGTCAAGCCACTCTTCGGCTCCAGCTTGAGCGTCATGGTCATCGGTAAGCCCTACGAGTACCAGCCGTTCAGCCACGACAACTTCGGCAAGAAGGCCACGCTCAGGGCGTTGGATCCCAAAGCCAAGAACGCCCTCCATGCCGAGTTCATCGCCGAGTACCACTACTGGAGGGCCAACCGGTGAAGTGGGATCAGGACTTGATGGAGCGAGCAGCCAAGTGTCCGATCGGGAGCAAGGCGGGCGAGGCTTTGCTCAACGCCTCGATGATCGTATCGACGGAGGAAGCGTACCGTGCTGCTCTTCAGTCAGCCCTCAACATGAGCGAGACCGAGCTGGATGCTGCGGTGGCAGCGTTGGACAACAACCGTGAGACTGTCCCTGAGGCCCCCGACTCCAAGCGAGAGGTCACGATCTTCTCTTGTGGCGGCTCCAAATGTTCGAAGGGCGGCGAGCACGAGTGGGATGGGGAGTGGGTTACGTGGGACGACCCTGAAGGCGGTGGGGGCGGAAGCACCACCTGCTCAAAGTGCGGGATGACCAGTATGCACTACGACCTGATGAACGCGCCATGAACATCCAGTACATCGAACGTATCAGCTACTCCGTTGTGGTCTCGGCTGAAGAAGCCCCGACCGCCGGCACCAAGTTCAAGGATGGCAAGGGTCGTATGTGGATCCAGCGCGGCCCAGCATCGCCGGCCATCGCTCTGGTCAACCCACCGCCCCCGTTCCCCATCTGGCGGCTCCACGTCGATGGCGAGCACTTCGCCTACCACCTCGAATCAGGGGACACGCTGGAGCCCCTGTGAGCAACCTGTGGAAAGCCATCCGCTGGGTCTTCGGCGAGGTCTGGGAGAAGGTCAACCTCCCCGGCGTCTACCGTGAGCTGGTCAAGCTCGGCAAGAAGCACGGCAAGCGGTTCTTCTGGGCGGCCCTCATCTGGGAGCTGATCGAGGATGTCCTCTTCCCGCTGCTGAGCTGGTGGGCCGGCGTCCCCGAGCTGATCCCGCTGTTCCTCGTCTTTCACTTCGAGCCCATCGCCTACCCCGCCATCTTCTGGGGGTTCAGGATGTACGACCGCTCACAGGGCCGTGAACCCTGGGAGCCGGACCGTGGCACCCAGTCGACGTACTGGCGGTCGATGGGCAAGGTGGTGGTCTACAAGCTCGCCATCGTCGGGTGGTTCGTCGCCATCCTTCTCGGGCTCGGGTTGTCGCCGGTGGTCCTCGCAGCGTACGTCGGGCTCATGGCCCTGTTCGGGTTCGTCCACGAGCGCATCTGGCACGACACCAACTATGGCATCCGACCCGACGACTCGGTGGAGTACAAGCGGACGGTGGTCAAGGCGGCCACCTACCGGATCGTCTCGACGATGACGATGTACCCGCTCCTCAAGGCGGTGCTTGGTGAGGCCCCCTGGGTCCCCCTTCTCGCCTGTCAGCTGGTGGGCTTCGTCCTCTACCTGACCCTGGAGATGATCTGGGCCAAGTCCGGTTGGGGGATGGTCCCGGTCACCAAGGAACCTGCCAGTGAACACCCCTAAAAACACGACGAGACCGAGAGGGCGACAATGCCGATTGTGACACCTGACATGAGTGCCCCCTGGGTGAAGGTTGGAACCAAGATCCGCTGCAAGGAAGCGCTGGAGTTCCCCAACCCCTTCTTCCGACGCCCCTTCACCATCCGAGCTGGCAGGGAGGCTGCCATCGTTGGCATTGGTCCCGGCGAGGTTGACTGCGAGGGCTTCCCCGTGATGATCGACGACGTTGCCGAGGGCAACATCGTCATCGGTTGGTTCGACTACGGCACCGGTCAGCGCAATGGCTTTTACACGCAGATGCGTGGGGACTTCATGTTCTACTGGGAGCCGCTCAGCGTCGCCCAAGCTCGGGAGCGCCCCAACCGTCCCATGATCCTCGACCAGCACCCGAGCGTGAACCCCAAGACCTACGTGGGGAGCAAGGTTTGGGAGGAAGGTTCTGATCGGCACCCGCCCATGAAGAACCGGTACGAGCCAGGGCGACGCTTCATCGGCTTCTGGGCCTCCTGTGCTGATCCCGACGCGGACCACTATGCCCAGAAGGGGAAGCTCCTGCCCTGGCCTGGCGACTTCATCGACGAGAGTTGGGATGCCGACGAGCGGGCGATGGTCATCAAGTACCTCAAGGAGGCTGAGGAGGTCGAGCAGTGGCGAGGAGGCTCCAGCTGCCGGCTGTGTCAGGAATACAACGGGTCGAAGGACTTGGGCGACGCCCATTTCACTTGGGCCGAGGGGTTTGCCCACTACGTCGAGGAGCACGGAGTGAGGCCGGCGGCCGAGTTCATCAACCATGTCTGGCGGGCCAACGGTGTCATGAAGGGGTGCTTTGGGACGTAACTCCGACATCGCCCAGCGGTTGCAGGCTGGAGAAACCGTCAAGACGCGGCTCAGCGGCAACTCGATGACTCCCATCATCAAGAGCAAGCAGCTCGTCACCATCGAGCCGTGCAAGCTCGAAGACCTCAAGCAAGGCGACGTGACCTACTGCAAGGTCCGGGGTAACTACTACCTCCACTTGGTCAGGAAGGTGGGCGACGATGGGCGTGTGCTCATCGGCAACAACCACGGTCATGACAACGGCTGGACACGGTCGGTGTATGGAAAGCTCACGAGCGTAGAACCATGAGTGCTGAACTTGGACTTGGAGAGGTCGTCGTTGCGAAGGAAAAAGCCCTCCTCATCCGGTTGGATGAACTAGGCGAGGAGAAGTGGATCCCACGGAGCGTCCTGGAAGACGACTCGGAGATCACCGAAGAGGCCGAGGAAGGCGATGAGGGCGAGGTCATCGTCAAGACGTGGTTCGCTGAGAAGGAAGGGTTGGTCTGAGATGCCGAATGCGGGACCGGGAGAGTGGGAAGGGTCACCCTTTCAGAAGGGTGACCGGGTCTACACCGCGTCCACCTTGACGCTCCGTGACTACTCCGTTGAGGGACATCGCCGACGACTTCCCAACAGGGTTGGCACTGTTGGGGATCTCTCCAACTCGCACGGCTTGTGCTTCCGTGTCGATTACGAGGGTGGTGGTTACGGCTACTTCGATCCCGACGAGCTGAGCAATCTTCTCGATCTCGGTGCGGAATACGAGCATGTCGAGCGTCAGCTGATGGCAGGACTCGGGGTTCCCAAAAGCCTGCTGAAGTCGTCCAGGCCAGAGCCCAAGACCCGCTACGAGAGGCTGCGAGAGGACTCGGGGATCGAGTAGATGAACTGGCCGACCTGGCTCATCGTCCTCGTGTTCCTGGGGCCCATCGTGGCGTGGTGGACGGTGATGTTTGCACGTGAGAGGAAGCGCAAGCCGTGATCTCCTGGAAGAACATCCGCGAGGGCAGCGAACTACTCCGCGTGTCGAGGGACGGCCGGTTCGTCGTCAAGCGACTGTCCCGCCTCAGCGTCAAGCAGGTCTACAGCTACGAGTACGAGCTGACCGATCTGACCCTGGACAAGCAAGTGACCGTCGGCACCCTCCAAGAGGCCCGACACCTTGCTGAGAAGTGGTCATAGACAACAGGTCTGTTGCGAAACAAGTCTGTTGTCCTCGGTGTAGGAGTTCAAGATTGCTCCCCGAGGGGAGACTCTATCCCACCTTGACGTAGCGCTTCATCCGGTCGAGCTGGATGGTGCGGCCGTCATCGGCGATCACCTTGTCCCCCTCGATGGCTTTGATGCGGAAGCCGCTCTTGCGGCGAGGATCCTTGGGTCGGTAGCTGTCGCCGGGCATGTATCCGCCGTCCGGCACCTGGAAGAGATCAACGCTCCCGTGCTCGTCAGTGACGCCCCAACGCTCTTGGCTGACCACCAGCATGGTGCCCACGGGGAGCTTGCGATCACGAGCCACACGGGCCGCTGAGACCGCTGAGGGTTCGCCTTCCATGCGTTCGATGGTGAGACAGTTCTTAGCGCCGTCAGGCTGCTGAATGAGGATGGTTGTCAGTTCCACGAGGACTGGAATACTACCTCTACGCAGTGCGTCAAGTTTTCCACCGTGTCGATTTGTCTTGCCTGGGTGTTCTCTGTTTAGTAAACAGATAACCCATGAGCTTGGGAGCACATCTCCGGGCGTTGCGAGAGGCGAAGAAGGTCTCGTTGCGACAGATGGCCAAGCGGGTGAAGAAGTCACCCGGCTTTCTGTCACGTGTCGAGACCGACGACCCCAAAGCACGACCCTCGGAGGACCTCTTGGTGGCTCTAGCGAAAGAACTAGATGAACATCCCGATGTTCTTTTGGCGATGGCGGGCAGAGTCTCTCAGCGCCTCAAGGACGCCATCATCAAACGACCTAGGATCTTTGGCGAAATGATCGACTATCTGGCCGAGCAACCTGACCATGCCGTCATCCGGTTGTATCGAGAGGTCCGCGACGGCGATTGGTGAGGTGAGATCATGTTGGAACTAAACGGAAATACACTGGTGTTCAGCTTCCCCGAGGTCCATCCAGAGGCACGGCTGACAATCTCGTTCGAGCGGACCTGCCGCATCCCGGACGATGGCAAGAACTACCCGCTGCCGGGCTCGCTTGGGCACTTCCCGCTCAAGCACGTCGATGACTACCGCAAGCGAGTCCCCCACGAGTGGGAGGCCCGCGGCGGCATCATGCTGCCGATGTACCAGAGCGAGGCGATGTGGCTGCGGTTCAAGCCCCAGATCGTCCGTGACCGCCGGCACAACGGCCAGCTCCAGTACCCCTTCGCGGTGAAGGTGGCCGCCGGCAAGATGAGCGCTGTCACCGGCAAGGAGTGGTCGAACAAGCTCCGCAAGGGCGACTACATGGTCACCCCGCCGCAGCAGTGGCTCGACGGCTTCGTGGTCGACAAGGGACTCATCAAGCAGTTCGTGGCCATGCCACTGGGCATGGGGGCGACCGTCGAGGAGCAGCTCACCGGTGAAGCCGAGTGGGGCGGTCTCCAGATCGAGGTCCTGCCCATGAAGCGTGAGGCCTTCGAGCGTCGCTTCCCCAAGCTGCCCCCGCCTCCGGTCCGACCCATCATGGAAGGGTGGAGCGGTCGACGTGGTGGCGTCCTCCGTTCCCGGTCTCGCAAGGGCGGCCCAGGCGGCGGCATCGGTGCCGCAACAAGTTTCACCACGAACGAGGTGAAGACCAACGGTGGGGTGAACTACTCCGCCCAGAGCGTCAACACCCTCTCGGGTGCGGAAGCTCGTGCCAAGCGACCCGAGATGTACACCCGAGGGATCAGCGACACTGAGTGCTCGGCGAGCATAGATGGTGCTGCCTTCTACAACGACATCAGCGAGGCGGCTCCCGCGGCTGACATGGGCCTTGGTGCTGGCGGCTCGATGGTGCAGGACATCAAGAAGGACCCGTACGACAAGGCCGACTGGCTCAAGAAGGCAGCTGGTCGCCGGTGCTACATCCACTTGGCTAACTCGCTGGCCTGGCAGGCGATCACCGGCGAACAGCCGCCTACAGTCCCGCCCACGGCCAAGGACTACAAGCGGATGGGGCTGCCCTGGTTCGACCTCTATGAGGACAACGTGGCCGCGATCAAAGCGTCCGCTGCACTCAAGGGGGTCAAGAGCGTCCTGGAGTTTGGCTACCAGCACGGCTTGCCCACCTTGCCTGAGAACAAGTCGGTCAAGATCAAGCGGGTCAACATGCTCCAGCCCGCCAAGGTCAAGGGCAAGAAGAAGCACCCCAAGGCGGGGGTCCGAGAGGGCCAGTGGGCCGAGTGACTCTGCCGGATTGGTTCCACGGCGACATGTCGGCTAGGGTTCATTTCTGGTAGGGTCGGAACGTATATCAGGCATGACGACTCTGACCGTAAAGCCCCGTTCCAACGACCCCGCGCTTCTTGGAGTAGCGGATGCAGCTGTCGCTCACTTCTCAGAGGTGGGTGTGAGTTCAGCGACGTTGGAGGCCTTTTCGTTGAACTGCGAGGAGGCTGGGATCCGAGCCACTTGGGCCAAGGGTCCTGGCACGGTAGTTCTTCGTCTGGCGTGGTTGACTGCGGGAGGGCTAGCTTACCTCCGTCGCAAGACGGTAAGCTAGCTAGCCCTCATACGTCGTCCAACAGTGAGTCGAAATCGTTGAACCGGTCGTTGTTGACCCCGACCCCGATGTCGTCGGATGGCGGTTCCATGATGGCGTTCTTCACCAACTCGGGACACTGGTGAAGGGGAACGCGATTCTTCATCAGAACGTCGATGTCGGCTTCGGGCAGTAGCGGCCAGCCAGCGATCTTCTCGTCGATGTCGTTGGCCTGCTCTTTCAGGTTCACAGCCTTGCGTCGCAGCTCGGCTTGCTGGTCACGGAGAGCTTGCTCTTGGGCTTTTCGACGCTCACGCAGGGCGAGCACAGCGGCGTCCAGCGTCGGGAAGGTGTCTTTCTGATCCACCGCCGTGCGAGTTCGCCACGACGTCAGGGTGTGGCCGGGCTCCTCGTAGAGGACATCCTCAAGGGTCACCTCCCACAGGGTCACATCCTTCTTCCCACCCTTCTTGATGCCGTGGCACTTCAATCGAAGGAGGGCGTGGGTACGGGTCTGTGTAGGCTGGTTGCTTGCATCGATGACAAACACCTCAGCGGGCACGACACGGCCACGCAGAAGGTTCCAATCACCCTCCAGGTCCAGTTCGTCGTCATCTACAACATGCACTCTCTCCTAGTACACCGGCTCACGCCTTGGCGGCCACAGGATCTGGCGCATCGTCGTTGCAAATGGGGCAAAACATGATGACATGCCGGTCTTTGACGCCCAGCGTGGGTAGATCGCTGTACGAGCACTCAACGCATGAGTAGTCCTCCAGAGCGTCACACAGCTCTTCGAAGAACTTGGGGTCGATACCCACGCTCTTGAGGCGAGCGAGGATGCTTGGGGTCGACTCGGCCATACCCTAAGAGTAGGCCTCTCTTTGGGGTCGGTCGACTTTTCAGCGTGAGCAGTAGTTGCGGTGGAACTCGAAGAGCGTGAAGGAGAACAGCAACTCTCGGCCGTCCGTGTACCCCGCATCCACATGGTTGCCGGAGGATTGGACCACCGCTATCTCTGAGCCCGCGTCTCTTGTCGAACCTGAGATCCGCCTAGGACGCCACACCGAGGCAACCGAGGGGTAGACCTCGTAGGGGGTGGGGATGAAGTCCTGGAAGAACACATCGGGGTGCATCTCGATCTCGGACCTGTGGCCAGCGGCGGTGACCATGAGTCGGATGGCGGTGTTTTCCACCTGGGTGACAACGACTCTTGATCCCTCCGTGTTGATCCACCAGCTCCCGATCATGGCCTGGCGGGTGGCTTGGCCGCAGATGCGATCGGGTGCCAGCCCGGCGTCCGTCTGGAAGTTGAGGAGGCCCTCCCAGCGCACTGACGGGGCCTCTGGGACCGCCGCTGGTTGAACCGCTATCTCGGAGCGGATGGGCATAGACCCGACGTACTCAGGATCCGAACACACGTAGACGCACCCAGGGGTGAACTCTCCACGACCCTCTGCCAACGCGGTGACCCTGAGCAGTGCCTCCTCTGGGTTGGAGGCGTTGACAGTGAACGGCGCTGGGGGCTTCCACTGCTCGCCGCACTTGGGACAGGGGTCGTGGTGGTCGTAGGGAACCGCGTCCCGGAGTCGCTCCCACCGAGACTTCCCGTTGTACTTGCACGAGGAGCAGCTGCTGGGCGGGGAGACGAGGACTCTGAAGGTGGTTGTCCCGCTCGTGCTGGAGCCGCCAGCGACCCCCACAGGGACAACGGTCGGAGGGTCTGGCTGTCTTGCGACAGGCGGCCGGCACGAGCCGTCTGTCCGACAGTAGCAGTCCAGCTCGCAGGGACAGAGGTAGGGCACCTCGTTGGCGTGGTCGCATTCGAAGGCGGGACGAGGGGGCACGAGGAGATACTACACCGGGAGGTTCATTCCGGGGCCGGTGTAGACGTATCCCAAACATGTGGAAAGAAGCTGAAGCCCAAGTTGTCATGCCTCGCATCCAAAACGGTTGTGACTACGGGCAGGAACGCATCGTGTTGGCTCAGAAGGGCGACAAGTACATCGTAGTCATCCCAGGCCACAAGGTTTGGAGCGGCGTCGGCCAGCCCTGGGTGTACGCCCCAACGACCGTGACCATGATTGGTCCGAGCGGCAACTCCTCCTTCCCCTTCGTCAAAGACGTGATCGAAGGTCGCACCTCGAAAGCGAAGATCGCTGCGGTGGCTGACGAGATCGCTGAGTGGTTCGGCGTCGAGATGCCCGCCATCGACAGCAAGAAGACCTTCATCTGGGAAGATTGATGAGCAGCGACCTCACCGTCCGTGACCAGCTACAGCTCCATGAGGGAGAGGCGCCCCTCCGTGTCGAGATCCTCGTGGAGTTCGCCCGAGCCCTGATCCAGAACAACCCCAGCAGCGACGTACTGCTCCTGTCCCTCGCCCAAGTGCAACGGCTGACGGGTGCAACCGACGAGGAGATGGACCTGTTGAAGGTCGCGGTCCTGTCAGAGGCCTCCAACTCTCCGTGGCCGGATGGATTCTTCGCATGAGGGTTCATTTCGAGTCTTGTGGAGGCGTATTCCCAGTCGAGGAAATGACCATGACTACTTCTGCCACTGACAAGCCCTACGCCGTGAACTATTGGGGATCGCATCCCGAGGCCGGCAACGATGACTGCTGGACGGGCGAAGACTTCGCCACGCTCGCCGAAGCTGAGGCTGCGTTCGCCAAGACGGTCACCGACCCCTACTGCGACACCGACACCGCCTACATCGAGATGGTCGGGCCGGGCGTCGACAAGATCCGCAAGAACCCCGACTACAACGAGGCTCGGGCCAAGGCGGAAGCCGAAGCCGACGCGAAGGCCTGGCAGCGAGAGATCGCGATGGAAGCCGGGATGGCCTTCGGCTGCGACGGCTACAACGACGCGATGGGGTACTGAGCCATGCCCATCCCTATCGCTCTCGACCCCGATCCCGACCTTGGCCCTTGGCTGGAGCGCTGTTGCTTCTGTCGCACGCCAACCCGCTACTGGACTGAGATGAAGCGGCGAAAGCCGGGCGCTCAGGTCGCTTGCTGTCCCGAGTGTGCCAAGGCGCACGCCCAAAAGGATGTCCCTTCCAAGACTGCTTGGTGCGACAAGGAGGAGACGATCCGAGCGGCCCGCCTCAGTCCTCAGAGCACCAAGCCAACCTTCAAAGAGCACGTCAACGAGTGGTCCCTCTGGACTCGCCACGACGGCACCCATTACGCCAGTTGGGCTGAGGACTCGTCCTTCGAGCACATGGCCGCCCTCTACCAGCGCCCTCAGGGAGCTGAGATCGTCGTCCAACGCAAGGAAGCGAGCAAGCAGATGTCAGTCCCCCTCGCGGTCATCACCCGACTCGTCGAGCTGGATGGAGAGAAGTCATGACCTACGACATCACCCTCAAGCCCCCACCCCGGTTTCGGGACGTGCCCCAATTCACTCGGCGACCCGGCTATGCGGTGGACATCCCCTGGGATCACCTCAAGCGCCACTTGAAGCATGAGCTGGAAGGGGCCGGCGGCATCGACCTCGACCCTGACTTTCAGCGAGGCCATGTGTGGACGCCTGACAAGCAGGTGGCCTTCGTCGAGTTCACTCTCCGAGGTGGAGAGTCCGCTCGCAACCTCTACTTCAATTGCCCAGGGTTTCGCCGGGGGGAGACGGACAACTATGTCCTGGTGGATGGCAAGCAGCGACTGACGGCCGCCTTGGCCTTCCTCAACGACGAGCTACCCATCTTCGGAGGGCACCACTACAGCGACTTCACGGACAAAATGGACTTCCTGACGGCCCGGTTCCGGTGGAATGTCAACGACCTGAGTACCCGAGCCGAGGTGCTCCAGTGGTACCTCGACCTCAACACTGGTGGCGTGGTCCACACGTCCGAGGAGATTCAGCGGGTTCAGCGGATGCTGGCCGAGGAGAACGCCAAGTGAAGCAGAAGGAGTTCGAGTACCTGGTCAAGGTCAACGTCGAGATGAGCAACGCCGAGATCACCCAGCTCGCCGCTGTGGCCACCCTGCACTACGACCACAAGTGCAAGGCGGCCGGCCAGGAGCCGGCTCTGGGAGCGGTCCGCCGGTGTACTTGGATGGAAGAAAAGGCGCACAATCTGCTCGCCGACCACGACGCCAAGAGCCTTCTCGGCCTCGACCTTCCCACACCCCAAACGGGAAGGCAGGTACGGCCCTCGGGCTGGCCTGCCTTTCGGCCTTTGTGGGTTCATTTGGGCCGGTCGAGCGGCGTATCCCAAGTGATGATGACCTCTGAACAAGCCAACACCGCCTGGAAGCAAATCCCCATGATGACCAAGATGGCGTGTGGCGCCCGTGAGGCCAAGGTCTCCGATGGCAAGCTCGTCTTCAAGGTGGGTGGCAAGCCCATGCGCTTCGTCGAGGTGGCCCTCAACGGTCTCGACCTCTACGATGTGACCCACTTCCGCATCAAGCGGGGCAGCTACGAACGAGTCGAGCTGGAGAGCACTGAGGGGCTCTACAACGACATGCTCGGCGAAGCCATCTACCACATGGTGAACAAGTAGCGCTGTCACCCGTCTTCGACTTCGATGAGCACATCGTCGCGGAGACGTTCCCAGCGTGTCTTTGGAACTTGGATGGTGATGGTAGCCGGCCCCACCACGGGAAGCCGGGATCGCGTGATCACCACGTCTAACCGATCCAGTGACGCCATCTCTCCTAGTTGGGCGGAGGCGAACTGAATTTCGATCAGGCCATCGCTGGCCGCGAGCAGGATCTCGGAGATGCCGTTCACGGTTCCGGGGATGCCCTTCACTTCATCGAGGTACACAGTGATGGGGCCGCGTCTCACTCGGATGATGTGGGGGCCGGTGGCGCAGTACTGAAGGTTCAACCAGAGGTCACTGGACCCGGCGGCGAAGTGGAGGGCCGTCATGAACGTCGAGTCGTTCGTCGACACCGGGGTCCTGAGCGACTCGGTGAGCGCCTGAGGGCTTTCGCTTCTTTCGAGGGTGATGGGGACTCGATATGGCGACGGCGGCACTGGCTTCTCCTGTGAGGCGGGTCCCAGTGGGGAAGTCCTCAGGATGGTTGGGGGGTGGCTCCAGCTCGACTTCGCTCGCGGTGTGATCGCAAACCTTCCACGACGCCCCTGACTCATCCTGGACGTAGCTGCCGAGTTTTGGACGCCCTTTGGCATCCCTCAGCGTGACAAGAACCTCGTGATAGGCGCCGAAGCGCAGCATCTCGATGTAGAAATCACTCACACTCTCACCCCCTGGGGAGATACTACACCGGGAGCCCCCTTACTGTCTCTGGTGGCGCTCGATGTAGGGGGTGTGGTATGCAAACTTCCTTGACCCCTCCAAAGGGGGTGACAAGATTCTGCCCAGCTCAATGAATCTCCTGTCCTACCTCATGCGGATCTCCGGCCGGTCAAGCCTCGCTCAGACCGTCCTGTTCCTCACGGATTGGCAGCACGTCGTCAACACAGGGCTTCAGGCCACCAAGTTGAGCTGGGACCGTTGCTTTGGCACCATCTCCTCTGAGGGTGAGGACGACACTCGTATCCGGGGCTCCGTCTGGGAAGCCGCTGAGCATGTCCTGGAGGCCATCGACGGCCGGTCCAACACAGAGGTCCTCCAACTCATGCGAACGAGCTACCCAATGCTCACCACCGAGCCCGTCGGGTCGCTCGACCTCCCCCGTCTCGGCTGGGACTATCAGAGCGATATCCGCCAGCTTCGGAACCGCCGACAGAGCCAGCCGCCAACGCGGTACGAACGACTCATGAGTTGAGTAATTCCACGAATTGAGTAAAACTGGCCCCATGGCCTTCATCCACTACATCGGCGGGGAAGGGCGTGAGGGAAAGCTCATTTCGGTGGCCGTCGGACTTTCGGCAAATCCAGAGTCCCACATCGCCTCATTGAGCGGCTCGATGCCGTTTTCCCTCAAGCTCCTCGGTTTGGAACTAGGATCGCCCGAACGGCTTGAGGAAATCCGCAAGCAGTTCCGGGCGTTACACATCAAAGGTCCGTGGTTCCGGGCGGCTTCCCAGCTCACATCCTATGTCGACGCCTTGGCGGAAGTGGAGCGGGACCGCCACAAGACCAAGCGGGTCAGCCTCGATCTCGGCCCTGAGGAGTTCGCCGAGCTGGAGATGATGGTGGGCGAACTTGGCGAGAAGACCAAGGCGTCGGTTCTCCGGCGAGCCCGCCGGTTTTATCGGTCATTGCTCCGCTACAAGGCTCAGGGGTACATGATCCAGGCGGTCAAGGGCGGACAGATGATCCAGTTCCCGGATCTGGACGACGTGCGAGGTCCGCTGTAAGGTTCCAACATGATGCACTCACGCTGTTAGCGAAGAGACCCTCATCACCCTTGGTCTGGCGTTGGAGCCGGCTGAGCCAGGTGAGGGTCTCGTATTCGTCAATGAAGTCCGGCCCAAGAGGCTCCCCCGTCGATTCCTCCCAGCCATCGAGCGGGGGATTCGAGGAGCGATCACCACGGGACCCGTCGCCGGCTACCCAGTGATCGACATCCAAGTCGTTCTGCGGTCCTGCACCTACCTGGAGGTCCCCGATCTGGAGGACCACTTCGAGGCTGCGGCACACAGGGCGGTGAGGTTGGGCCTAGAGCAGGCTCAGGCACAGGTTGTAGAGCCTGTCATGCTGTTGACCATCACAGTCCCTCAGGAGTATTCGGGAGCCGTGATAGGCAACCTGGGCCGAATGAGGGCCACTGTCGTCAACACGGAGGCTCTCGGCGACGAGTTGGTTGTTGAAGCGGAGGCCCCGCTTAGCGAGACCTTCGGCTACATCACCCAGCTGCGAGCCATGACCAAAGGTACCGGGAGCTTCTCGATGGAGTTCCTCCGGTATGCCCCGGTCTTGCCCGAAACCCAGGCTCGCCTGGCCTCCGGCTTACGCCGGTAGCCCGCCAGGCCAGAACCAGCCCATCACGGGAGTTCCCTTGACCAAGGAAGCCATGTCGAGAGCCTCTGTCTTGGTCTCGCAGCACAGGACTTTGGCTCCGGGAGTGTGGAAGGTGACCATCCCGCGTGCCTCGAAGTCATGGCCGATGATGACGCCAAAGCGAAGCGGGGTTGCGCTATTGTCCTCCCAGGCACAACGATGCCACAGCTGGCTGTCGTGCCAGCCGAGCACGATGAACGCTTTGGCAGGGATCTCCGTCCCGATGTACCTCTCCCACTGCATGACCAAGGGACCCCCTATATCACGGGCTTTGCTCTCAGACGCTGCCCTCGTGTGGGAGGAGCCATCCTCCACTCACGACGAAAAGCCTCCATGAACCGGAAGCACAAGGAGGTTTTGACCCGGTAGCACGCAAGGTACCCGTCCGGGGTCCACATAACCCGTTCGAGTACGGCCTCTTCCGAGGGCCTTTCGATGCGTTGCCAGACCTCTTCCCACACCCACTAAGTGTGAGGGTCACATTCTTGGGGGTCAACGTTTCGGAGACGCTCGTAGCGTGTGAGGACAGGTGCGTCTGGAGCCAACTCGTTCAAGGGGTAACACCCGTGCTTGGCGAGCCCCTCGACTACAGTGGGGTTGGCGATCCGTCCCGAGTCGTCGTAGATGCTCGTCATCAGGTGGCGAGCGGGAGTGCCACCGTCATGGTCGTGCTCCACATCCATGAAGCGGGCGACCCGAATGAGCTGGGCGAGCGTTAGCTCCCCCTCGTACTTGATGACCCACACCGAGCAGTAGTCGGTGCGGACGGTCACGCGGTCGGGGGCGAGTCCGCACTGCTTGGCACAGCGGGCCGCGGCATCGTTGCACCAAGCATCGAAGTCAGGCATCGATCCAGTCCCAGGTGGAGAGGAGACGTGGAGGCTCGTCATCTACCTCAGCGAGAAGTGTTTCGAGGGTGGCCGGTAGTTCGATGAAGGTGTTGATCCGTTCCGGGTCGAACTTGCGGGGGAGGGTGATGAGGTTGACCTCGCCAAACAGCGGACGAGCCGCCTCGTGGTTCTTCTTCCACCATCGCCGAACGTCGTCCAGGGCGCCGTGGGCGTGGATAGTCCAGATCACGCTGTCCGGCTCGCAGTCATCCGGCATACACGAGTACGAGATGGTTACCTGATCCACCATCTTCTCGATGTTGCCGTTGCGGGGGTTGCGAAGGTAGTACGACCCGTGCTCCAGCGTGTACCGTGGTCTGTTGGGATCGGGCATGGCCCTACTCTTCTTACACCGGCGCGATCACCGCGGGTAGGCGATGGGGGACGGAGTTAGTTCCCGTTTGTCGGATGCGAGCATGGTTCCGCACCAAGGGCAGTGGTGCATGGGCACCGCGGTCTTCACCGCGTCCTCCTTGGTCAGGAAGCATATGCCCCAAGAGTTCTCGACGATGAACTTCATCCGAAGGGCTACCCGGAGGTCGTCGCAGCAGGAAATACGCATGGTCGTGTTGTATACCAGGAAAGGGGAGAGGAACCCATGGACATGCAGCCCTCGGAATGGTTACCTGAAGACCTCGTGGATATTGTCCAGATCATAGTCGAGCAGGGGCTGTTAGAGGGTGAAGGTCAAGTGGTCCTGTTCATGGGACTCACCCTCGCGGCGGACTTCGCCATCACCCCTGAGACCCTCGCCCCGTTCGTCGGAGCCATCTGGGACAAGATCCTCCCACTGGAGAGGCGCCTCGACGCTGGAGAGTTCGAGAAGATCGAGCTGGGGATCTACGACGGTGAGGTTCGGGCCTGGGCCGTTCACTCGGCCTGATACACCATGTCCACGATTCCGATGACGTGACTGATACGACCAGGGTCTTGATCCTCGAAGGCCTTGCGGGTCCCCTCGTCCTCTAGCGGGATGTCGAACTTGGCTTCGACAACCATCGACGCCTCGACTCGTCCTGTTTGGACCATGGCCATGCCAACAGTCTTGTGGCGTTGCCCACACGCCTCACACAGAGGCCAGACAGTTCCCTTGGCCGTACGGAAGAAGCTGGCGGCCTCGCCTTGGCAAATGGCCTTGCGACACGCATGACCCTCAAAGGAGCAGCGGATGTCATTCGTCATACGTCGTCTCACACATTCCCTTCCTTTACACCGGGAACGGATCAGGATGAGACGAGAAGACGCTCCCGTCCTGCTGTGATGGCGAAAGGGAGAGCTTGCTTTACGTTGGCCGGGCAGTCGGTGGGGGCCTTCGCTGCTGACTCCACCCACATTGACCCCGTGTACTCGGAGCACGGCATGATCTGCTTGGAGAGAACTTCGGCCACGAAGGCAAAGTTCATGTGCAACCCTTTGGACCCGGACTCGTGCTCTTCGTAGAGTAGTAGTCCGGGTGGAGCGCCCAGGACTTTGTGGATGGCAGGGAAGGTCGCATCGATGACGCCCGTCTCTTCCCGTAGCTCTCGACGAGCCGCTTCGAGAGGGGTCTCGCCAGGCTGCATCTCGCCGCCGACAGGGACCCACAACTTGAGCCGTGTGTGCTGCACTAATAGCACGGCTCCTTCGTGGCGGCAGTAGATAGAAACGCTGAAAGTTCGTCGTTGCATTTTCGTTACGGCAACCCTTGTGTTGATGGATCACCTCATACACCATTTAGGGTAGGAGAGATCGAAATGCCGCTCCGCCTTGAACATGTCGAAGGTCGCCAAGTCTGGCAGATGGTTTGTGATCGGTGCCTCAGTGAGGCGACGCACAGCGACTTCCAGGACGCCCGTGGTGACAACTGGCATGTCGAGGACGACCCAGACTGGGATGAGTCCGAACTAGAGGGCCACAACATCCTTTGCGACATCTGCTTCACTCTCCGTTCCGACGACAGCTCCCCTTTCCTCAACTACGAAGTGAGGGATGCCATCATTGATCACCTGCGGATGCTCCCCGGGGGTCAGGAGCTGGATTTCCGACAAGGCTCGGCTCTGCTGTCGATCATCAACACGTTGGCCATGGGCGGGCCTCAAGAGGACCTGGAGGCTCGCTTGCTCGGCATGACACTCTCGGACACCCACACCATCGAGACCGCCCACGCAGCTCTCGCACAGCTCAGCACCAATGAGGTGCGGGTCGGGTCAGGGTTCGTCGGGCTCAATCGCAACGGCACCCTTCCCGTGAGGGCCGAGCCGTCAACCTCCACGACCGTCTTCCTCAACATCGAGACCTGTGAGCTACCCGAGTGGGTCTACACAGGAGCGTGGGTCAAACGACTGTCCGATGACAGCAAGGGTCGTATCGACATCGTGGGCGACATCACTGTGGTGCTCGTCTTCAATGAGGAGCTGATCAACTGGCGGCGGGTGAAGAACGCAGCGTTCGCTGCTGAGTTCGAGCCCCTACCGCTCCCAAGGAGTCGCTACGAACGGCTCCTCGACTCCGACACCCTCGGCCTCAGTTCGGCTGCTGGGGTGTGGTAGGCGGCTCAGGCTTGGGGGCGTACTCGACCCCCCGTGGGTTGTTGGCAAGCCTCTGGCAGGCCGCACAGAGCGGCACAGTGCCGTTTGAGGCGGCGGCCGGCCGGTCGTTGCACCCAAGGCACATCTGTTGATCGTTGGCCATAGCTCACCCTACCACGCTAATCAGTAACTTCCTCAGTGCCTCGCCGGTCCCCGAATCGGACGCCCCAAGGTACTAATCTTGACACTGCGTGTGTGTTCATGTAGGTTGGTGTCATGAATGCAACTACATCAGATTGGTTCGCTGGGTTGGCGAACGTTGAAAGGAAAGCGCTCGTCTGCATGCTCTTCGACATCCGCAACAGCCCCAGCATCGTGAACAGTTCCCACCCCATGGTCTTCAAGGAGTTCCTGGCTCGGCTCGACGCCGAGTACCACGCCTACAAGATGGCCTAGTGTGCTAGGATAGGGTCACAACTCGCCCGTGGTGGATGGCCTGGGCTCCAACTTCCAAAAGGAATCCACCATGCAAAGCATATCGATCGGCCGCTTCGACAAAGACCCCCAAGCACAGGGAGTCATCAAGCCAGAAGACGGTCGCTGGCAACTCGTCCTCGACAAGGACGGCTACCCCCATCTCTACGTTCAGGTGCAAATCGAGAACGACGATGGTGAGGGCACTACTCCGGGCATGTTCTGTCTGGATGACATGCTCCCCAAGGAGGTGACCGTCCGTGACCTCATGGACGGTGGTGCCTTTGGCGGCAAGCTCTCCCCGGAGGAGGAAGAGGCTGCCCACGCGGAGTACGTGAAGGACTGTGAGGAGGGCGACCGTCCTCCCTGCCCTCGCTAGTCCCCGGCATCCCCGGCGGCTTCGGCTGCCGGGGGTTCTGTGTCTGAGGTCGCTGCGTTCTTGAAGCCGTGCTCGGCGAGGTGCTTGTTCTCCTCAGCCATTGAGCTGTAGTCGAACTGATCAACGAGGACCGTCAAGGCGGACATCAGGGTGGTGTGCTCGCCACCGAGGGCCACTGTGTCGGTGAGGTCGACGTGGATGTGCTGCTTGCGAGCCGTGAGCCAGTCGATACCTGCTTGGAATGTCTCCCACTCAGGCTCGGACAATGCCGCCACCGTGACGTTGCTCTTGACCTCGACCTTGCCGTCCTTCTGCTGCTCAGGCCAAAGGAACAGAATCACTTTACTCGCCATCGTCGTCGTCCCCCTCAGGAATGTCGGGCAGGTTGATGATGCCGGCCTCGACGGCTTCTCGACGCCACCCCATGATGTCGTCGCACTCGTTGGCGTCGCAGATGCCTTCCAGGATGGTGACAGCGGCGTACCCCATGGCGCTCGCCCGAGCGAGGTCCACCTGCTTGATCAGGAAGTCGGCGACCTCCTTAGCTTCCCCCGTCAGGGCTCGATTCCGAATCTCGTTGACTGTCAGTTGTTGCGGCATCCTCTTCCTTTACACCGAACAGCTCCAGACGAGCCTTCGTCGACTCCTCCAAGGTGAGGGAGATGCCTTGGGCGGTCTGGCGCTTCTCGGCAGCTCGGACCAGGGCGATCTTGAGGAACTGACGGATGAGGGTCCCCTCGTCCTCTCCCCACTCCTCAGCCTGACGCTTGAGCCGCCCCTTCAGGACAGGGAGATCGATGAGCGAACGGAAGGCTATCTTGTCGAGGTCCTCAGAACGGGCGGCGAGGCCCTCGAACTCGATACCGGCACCACGGCAAGCACTCTGGACCTTGCGAGCGACCTTCATGATGTTGGTGTTCATCGACAAGGCCGCCAGCGTCTTCATGCGGAACTCCTCGCTGGTTGCCGCCTTCACAGGGCGGTGGAACAGCTTGTGGTTTTGGCAGAGGTGCTGGAGCTTCTCCACGATCACCGGGTTGGGAGCTTTCTCAGGCTCAGGTAGCGGGGGCATCAAGAAGGGGCCCCGAGCCCGCTGCACACTCACCGGCTGGGCCTGGATGCCCTGCTCTCCAGGTGGGAAGGTCATCGTTGCTCGCAAGCCAGCCTTGCTCATCAGCTCGATGACCTGGGTCTCGTCGTCCTCTGAGCCACTGGGCCAGCCATCGTCGACCGGCCACACTCGGCCATCCCAGCCAAATCGTTCCAGAGCAGCAACGACAGCTGCCTCAGTCTCTTCGAGCACCGGTAGTTCGATGCGAAGGGTGCCCTGAGGCATGGGCTCTTCCAGCGACTTGATGAGGAGTACCGTCAGCATCACCAGCGGAGTGTCTGTCTTCTTGCGGAGGCTCACCCAGCCAAACAAGGGAATGGCCAGGAAGTCCCCCTTCACCGGATCGGATACGATCTCTCCCGTGGGTAGTTGGAGATGGTTCGGTGGTGGTGTGTTTTTGGCGGGCATGAGCCCGTAATACACCGGCCAGCGACGCAGGGTCAACAGAGGGGCGGTAGCAGCCGAGATCCCATCAAAGGAACCACAAACCCCTGGTTTGTCCCTATCGACCCCCAACACACCCTTGTAACCCCCCAAAATACCCCCAAAAATCGATAGACCTTCAAATATCACCCCTTAGGTAGGGGTTCGCTCGGAACCTTTGGAGGTATGTTTTATGGCCGCATCCGAAGACCGCCACGAACGCTACCGTGCTTGCCTACAATGGGCTACGCCACGACAGCACCAGGCGATCAACGCCCTTTTGGAATATGGGTCCGTAGCTGACGCTGCGGAGTTCATGGGCATCCACCCAGGGCGTTTACGCAGCCACCTCAGTGAGGCGTCTCGACGAGCCGCTCGTGCTGGGTGGAGCCCCGCCAACGACATGGAGAAGACCGTCCCCGACGGCTACCACGTCAAAGGGGTCAGCACCTACTACGACAAACACGGCAACAAGAAGGGTCAGTGGGTCAAGAGTCAGAAGGACCAGGAGCACCAGATCGCTCTACTGCTCGATGCAGTGCAGATGATCGTCGAGCCCATCAAAGGCAAGAGCATCAAGGTCAAGACTCCGCGAAAGGTCGAAAAGGACCTCATGACCGTCTACCCGATGGGCGACCCCCATCTCGGGATGTATGCCTGGGCAGCTGAGACGGGCAACGACTTCGACCTGGAGATCGCAGAGTCACACCTCGTGGCCGCCGTCGACAAGCTCGTGAGCCTCGCGCCCCCAAGTGAAATTGGGGTGATTCTGAACTTGGGAGACTTCTTCCATTCCGACAATCAGAGCAACCAGACAGCTCGGAGCGGCAACCCCCTCGATGTCGACACACGCTGGGCCAAGGTCCTCGCGGTCGGGATCAGGACCATGCGTCGCTGCATCGACAAGGCCTTGGAGAAGCACAAGATCGTCAAGGTCATCAACGAGATCGGCAACCACGATGACCACACGGCCGTCGTTCTGTCGCTCTGCCTTGCCCAGTACTACGAGAACAACAAGCGGGTCGAGATCGACACGAGCCCGAGTCACTTCCACTGGATTCGATTCGGCAAGTGCCTGCTCGGCGTCACTCACGGCGACAACACCAAGCCTGAGCGCCTACCTGGCATCATGGCGGCCGACCGCCCCAAGGACTGGGGCGAGACAACCCATCGCTACTGGTACACGGGTCACGTCCACCACGACAGCCTCAAGGAGTATCCTGGCTGCACTGTCGAGACCTTCAGGACGCTCGCAGCTCGGGACGCCTGGCATCACAAGAGCGGCTACCGTTCTGGCAGGGACATGAAGTGCGATGTCCTGCACATCAAGCACGGCAGGATCAACAGGCACATCGTCGGGATCGAGCAGCTCGTCGCCTAGTGGTTGTGGCGAGCGAACTCCAGACTCAAGAGGGCGTTGGCTAGAGCGACGCCCTCTTCCAGAGTTTCGACGCGGTAGCTGGCGGCCTCTCGAACCATCGGGTGGTCATGCAAGTTGCCGTCGGGCTCGATGACCATGATGATCGGCTTGCGGAGCATGTCCGCCCAGGCGATCTCCATGCAGGTGCCGATGGACACGATCTCGGTTCCCAGAAGGTTGGCGAACAGGGCATCGGTGTGCATCGTGTCGTAACGATCACGAGCCATAATCCCCCGCTGGGTGCTCATCACGTTCTCGTGCGTGTGAGGCATCGAGGTCATGTGGGCGAGGTAGTCTTTGCCACGCAGGGGGCTCACGCCCACCACGTCACTCGCTAGTTCCGTTGCGACTTGCTTCCGCCAGTCGGTGCAACCCTTGTAGGTGCACCCAGTGATCGGCCCAGAGAGGTAGATGGTTTTCATGGGCTGACCATACACCAGCAGGCTACTTGGCTAGTTCGACCTTGATCTTGGCTCGCAGGTCACCAGGCAGGGCCGGGACATCTAGCGCCCCCCGAAGGAGGCGTGTGCGTTCGTCCAGCCGTGCCTTGAGCCCTCGATAGATGTCGACGCATCCCCCCACCGCAAAGAGGCAGATGGTAAACATGGCGAGGACCGGCCACCAATTCATACCTTGAGCCCTGCAAGGAACTGCCGGGACCGGTCGTAGGTCTCGACACACTTGGCGATCTCCTGACGGATCGCCATGTTCTCCAGGCGAGAATCGATGCTGCGGTGAAGGTCTTCGGCCGTGATCTCCACGTAGGGTCGGAGCTTTTCCTGGAAGGCCGACCGCTGCTTTGAGGTGAAGCTCCCGATGTCGAACTTGTCGTCGTCGTTGAGCCACTTCACGAGCTTCTCAGCCTCCGCGGGCTTGTCCGCAATGAAGCCCGTCATCTTCTCTCGCCACAGCTCATCGATGGTCTTGCGGATGATGTCGCCCACGGCGCCGTCGAGCTTGATGGCAGCGTCGCCCCACGCCTCGTCCGGGAAGTTCCGGTCGATGGGGAGGAAGCTCGCGAACTGCCTCAGCAGGTGGATGCGGGTTGTCTGGTCCAGCTCGCCCACGATGACGACCTTGGCGAACCGGCGGATGAGCGGCATGGGGATCCGCTCTGGGTGGTTGGTGGCACCCCACAGGGCCAGCGAGGGGTAGCTCATGATGCCGTCCATCAGCACCTGGAACTCGGTGGCGAGGTTGGTGCCGCCGAAAGCTGCGTGGCCCCGGTCGCCGTTGAGGATGGTGTCAATCTCGTCGATGAGGAAGAAGACGAGCTTGTTGGCTTCCTTCTGGATCTTGAGCCCGCCCTCGAAGAGTCGCTTGGGGTTCTTCTCGGCCTCGCCCTTCCAACAGGTGAGGAAGTCGCTGGCCTGGGCAAATATGCCAATACTGGCCTTGTCGCTGGCCACAGCTCGGAGCACCTCGGTCTTGCCACATCCTTGAGGACCTACGAGCAGGACATTGGACTTGTCAGCCCTCTTGGAGGGGCTGGTGGCTACGAACAGGTCGAACCACTTCGTGCCCGTCGTCACCTGGGTGATGAACTCCCGCAGCTCCTGGAAGCCTGAGCCGTGGACCTCTTCCAGGCTCACCGTCGGCTTGGTGCCTGGAACAATCTCCAGCATGCCCGGAGCGTCGCCTGAGAAGGGGTTACCCCCGCCGATCTTGCAGACGAAGAAGGAGTTCTCGTCCAGGTTGTACTTTCGCAGCTCGTGTTTTCGTTCAAGGACGTAGTCGATGAGGTCCTTGGTCACGGTCTTCGGCGCTTTGAGCATCGTGGCGATGCCCTTGAGGGTCTCGTTGCGGAAGGCCAAGTCCTTGCGCTCAGCGGCCGTCAGAAGCCCCGTCTTCTCTTTGAAGGTCACCCGGTTGGGATCGAGGTCGTCGATGGACATGAGGGCTGTCTGGAAGTCAGAGGCGCTCATGGTGGACGGTGTGTCCCATGCCTTATCGAGGATCTCCCGTGACTTCCTGGCGATCGGGCTTGCGAGCTTGTTGAGGCTGTCCGCCAGCTCCCACAGGCTCTTGAGGTGGGTCTGGAGGTACTTGATCAGCTCCTTGGGCTCCTGAACGAAGTCGCCGATGATGCCTGTTCGAACAGCGTCAGCCACGACGATAGCCTTGCGGACCGAGTAGGCGCTCACTTCGTTGGGCTTGCGGCCGTCCTGGATCTCACCGTTGGCGTCCACGTTCTCAAAGATGGTCATCGCCAGATCGGTGGTGACGGGGCTGTCGTGGATCTCGACCCCGTCGATGGAGTGTCGGTGCAGCAAGGCGCTGTAGTAGGTGTCGAGCATGCGGGTCAGGTCACGAGCAAACCGGATCACCGCGTTGGGGGTCTCTTCAGCGCTGTACACGGACGAGAAGAAGCGGTTGATCAGCGAGTCGTTCATCGACATCTGAATCGAAAGCGTCCGCAGATCCTCCAACGACTCTGGGTGGCTAGAAATCCGACTGCCGACGAGGATCACCTTGGCTGGCTTGAGGCCACGAGAGGTGCTGCGGATGTGATGGTAGCCGTCTCGGATCCCCTGCATGACGCCGAAGATAATTGGCAGGAAGTTGGTCCCGCTCACCGTGTGACGCAGATCCTCAAAGAGGTCGTCGAAGTCCTTCTCTTTGGCCGGCTCGAAAGGATTCTTTTTGCGGATGGTCGTCCGCCGGGCTTCTGAAAGGAAGGAGTTGGCCGCTCGGGCCAACTCTGTCACATCCCTGTCGACCTCAGCGCAGGTCTGGTCGAGCTTGGCATCGAAGAGCTTGAACATCTCAGTCGTCTCTTCGGGGATGGCGGACTTGGCAAGGTCGGCCAAAGCGTAGAAGCGGGTGGGATCGATCTCTGAGGCCGATGGGATGCGAAAGTCGTCTTTTCCGAACATGCCCTCTCTTACACCGGGTTGAGGTCTGAGAGAGAGCCTTTCCCAATTGAACCCTCGCCGGTGTATAAAACCCTTGTGAGCCGCAGGCCGGCTTACTCTCAGTCTTCGGGCTGCCTAAATGAAAATGGAGATGTAAATGGCTACGAACGAAGAGAAGGCACTCACTCAGCGGGCCTCAAACCTGCTTCGCCAGAAGGTTCGCGACATCGTCGACCGCCACACGCAGGGGTCTATGGATCTCTGCTGGGCACTCTACGAGACCGACCGCACTCTGGTTCGTGTTGGAGGCGAGCTGGTCACTGTCTACGAGGCTTGGGGTTTCAAGGACTGGAACGAGTTCGTGGGCAAGGAGTTCGGGATGTACCCGACGACGGCCTACAACTACCTGCGAGTTTGGGAGACCTTCTACGTCGACCTGGCTGGCGCCTGGACGGTCGGCAATCTTCCAGGGATCACCAAGATGCTCATCCTCTGTTCACTGGGCTCGAAGTTGACCAAGAAGAACGTCAACTCCTGGCTCAAGAAGGCCAACGGGATGACGTGTCGGCGGCTTCGTGCTGAGGTGTTCGGTACGGACGAGCTTCACTACTTCTCAACACCTGTCACTGGTCGGGACTTCAAGATCGTCAAGAAGGGTATCGAGCTGGGTCGGGAAGCCTTCGGCGAGGATCTGTCTCGCGGGGAAGTCCTCGCGAAGATGCTGAAGGAGTGGACGGCCGTTTATCAGGCGAGCAAGGCTCTACCCTCCAAGAAGGCAGGCTGATACTGTCTTTGGGGTCGGGTCTGTGGCAAGCTAAAGCCACCCCGTGCTCCTCGACCTACGCTCCCCCAACAGCCTTTTCGTGGACCCTACAGAGTGGCCGCGGGCTCTTGTCGTGTTCATTCATCGAACTGACATCTTTGGTGGTGTGTACGTCGAAAGAACAGAGGAGCTGACTCCTCAGGACGAGATCCCTGGGGACCCTGAGTCTCTCTTGGGTCGGTATCCTTGCTCGGCCTACCTCCTCAAACCATACGACCCGGAAGGGCTGTTCGCGGATGTAGGGTCGTGGCGTTTCCACATCGAGACGTGGGTTGAAGTGCTAGCACCAGGGTCGGTTTTCACCAAAGAACGACCCCAGCTTCGGCAACAAGAGGTGGACCTGGAGATCAGCAACCACAACCTCGTTACGGTGTCCCTCCGAGACGAGGTACGGCTCTCGCTCGTGATCCCGGACTACGATCCGACCCACGTCCCGCGAGTGCGATTCGAGGATGAGGACGACCCGCCGAGTCGCTATGAGCGGCTGCGGCAAGACAGCTTCAGTCTGCCTGATTGAGCCCCAGACAGTGGGGGCAGCTCTTCCAGGAGTCTCGCCCATGGGGGCAGGGGAACCTTGCGTCCTTGGCCGCGATGAGGGACTCGCCGTTGATGGTCTCGTCTGAGTAGATGACCCTCTGGGCACAGGCCACACAGGCGTCCTCGCGGACAAGCATCGCCGCACGGTCCCGCATGATGAGCAGGATGCCGCAAGGGCACTTCGGGCACTTGGAGCGGAAGGGGCTCCCGCCGCCAGCACGCTCCAGGTCAGCGTGGGTTACGGTGAGGGGCTCAGCGTCTTTGTTGTGCATCAGCTCTCCTCTGGAAATTCATCGTCTTCTCGGAGCCGATCATAGCGGGTCGGGATGTTGTCGGGAACATCGATCGGCACCCAGATGAGATCGGCGACCTCCCACAGGCAAATGTGCTGTCCAGCCTCCCCCGGCTTGTGCTGGTCTTGCACGGTCATGTGAGTGCCTCGCTGCATGGCGATGATCCGGCCCTCGACTCCGCGGTTGTCCTTACCTACCCCTGCAACCCAAGCACCGATGTGGAACTTCTCCCGGGGCTCGTCGACTCCGAGAACGCCCTCGCGGACGAAGTGGCGAAGGATGGGGATGAGCAACCTGGCCTGATCTCGCGTGAGGTGCATCCGACCGTTGGTGACCTCATGCCCATCACGGTCAACCTCGACTCCGAGCCAGGCACAGTCTTCACCAGCGAGGGAGGACTCCTGGATAGAACAGGTCTGGCCGTATCGATCGACAAACTCTCCACGAAGGAGGCCTTTGCGTGTTGGCTTGAACTCCATCACCAATGCGTGTGCGAAGGTAGTTTCTCGGTGTATAGAGAGGCCCATGGATACCCCCGATGAGAAAAGTGGCTCTGTGACCGTCATTCACGCCCTAGAGCCTTTTCCCGAGGAGGTCACCAAGACCATCTTCCTTGCTGGACCTACACCGAGAGGCGAGGAGGGCAAGTCCTGGCGCCCAAACATGGTGGAACTATTGGTCCGCTACGGGTTCGACGGTCACGTCTTCGTGCCCGAACCCAAGAACTCGACCTGGGCTGAGGAGTACTCAAATCAGGTCGAGTGGGAGGAAGAAGGCCTCCAGCGAGCCGATTGCATCCTCTTCTGGGTCCCCCGTGACATCGAGGGCAAGCACGGGCAGAAGATGCCGGCGCTCACCACCAACGACGAGTGGGGCGCTTGGAAGGCTAGCGGCAAGGTTGTGTGGGGTGACCCGCCCTACGCCGAAAAGACTCGCTACCAGAAGCACTACGCCAAGAAGTTTGGGGTCCCTATGGAGATGTACCTGAACATGATCGCTCAGGCGGCCGTCAAGCAGGTCGGCGAAGGAGCCCTCCGCAAGGGTGGCGAATGCCAGGTCCCGCTGCACATCTGGCGCAAGCCTGATTTCCAGGCTTGGTACAAGGCCCTGAAGGAGGCTGGCAACCGGCTCGACGGAGCCCGGCTGGTCTGGAACTTCCGAGTGCCTGCCCCAGACTTCAACGACAGTGGAAAGCCGCCCGCCCGGACGTTTCTCTACGCTCTACACGTCAACGTCCACATCGGGGCTGAGGACCGGAACAAGCGGAACGAGATCGTCATCTTCCGGCCGGACATCTCCAGCGTGGTGCTCTACCACCGGCCGCCCCCGAGCTACGACCGGCTTCAAGCCACCAAGGTCGTGCTGGTCAAGGAGTTCCGCAGCCCGGTCCGCAACGGCAAGGGGTTCGTCTACGAGTTGCCCGGCGGTAGTTCACCCAAGGCGGACGAGAGCCCCGAGCAGGTGGCCGCCCAAGAAGTCGAAGAAGAGGTCGGGCTCAAGCTCGAACCGGATCGGTTGCATCGTGTTGGCCAACGGCAGATCGGAGCCACGCTGGCGGCCCACCACGGCGCTGTGTACGCCGTCGAGCTGACGAGGGATGAGCTGACCCTCTTGGAAGAGCAAGCGGCTCAAGGCGTCACCCATGGCGAGGAGGGATCCACTGAGAGGTGCTACACGGTCGTCGAGCCCGTCGGCCGTATCATGCGGGAAGAGCTGGTCGACTGGTCGCAGCTCGGGATGATCCTCAGCGCTCTGATCTACACACCTGAGCGGCCTTAAAGGTCAGCGGGAGCTGCGGGAAGCACGTGGTCACACTTGCCGCACTGACCGGTGAAGATGTCGAAGCTCGGGTGGTCGCAGGGTGGGGTCGCTTTGGCGAACGTTCGAACCAGCTCACGGGCGAGGTCTAGCTCGTGGAGCACCTCCCGGAGCATCAGCTGCTCAGGAGAGGCGCCCATTGTTGCGAACTCGCGAATGGTTCTCTCACGTTCGCGGTTCACGCTTCGAACCGCGTGACGATCACCTTCGGAGGTCGTCCGTTATTGCTGACGATGACATCGAACTCGAACTGAGCGAGCCATGCGGGGCCGAGACTGTTTCGGACCTGCTGGAGCAGAGGGTAGGGGCCATCCCATTCCGACCCTGCCCGCATCCAGTCGCGGCTCAACTTAGACTTCCAGTTGTCGCCTGCCCAAGCTGCGTATTGCTTGAGGGCGTCGAGCTGTTCAGCGTTGGGGGTTCCGAACTTCTTTTTGCTTCGTGCCATGCTCTCGCTCCTAATGGTCGTAATGGTCGTAGTTGTAGTGATCGTCTGCCGGCGGCAGGTCACCCGGCTGGGGCTTGTCGTAGTGATCGTCGTACCCAGTCTCGTGGGCCGCCTTGGGGAACAACTCCTTGAGGGTTGTCCCGCTGACTCGGATGGTGCCAATTCCATCACCGCTCACCGCGTACCCCGTTCCCATTTCAGGGGTCTCGCCGACCATCTCCTGGGCGTAGCGTTGTGCTCCCTTGAGGGTCTTGTACTTGCGGGTCTGGGAGTAGCCGTCGGAGGCGCGGTATCGAATTTTGATGTCCATTGCTCCTGTTGTACGCCGGTCATCAGGCTGAAATGAACCTACCGCATGAGAACGCGGTACCGGCTCGACGATGAGCACACCCGGCCCTTGCTCACCCGGCGGACCTGGGAAGGCTTGTGAGGCCTGTTGCCGCACCAGGGCACCGGAGTCGTCGGGTCCACTGTCCCTGCTCTGAGAGCCAGCTCAGCTCGCCTCATGGCTCGTTTGGAGGCCGCCCTAGCCAGACGAAGCTTCGTGACCTTCGGATCCTCGATGGCTTCGGGCTCACGAACGAACGGGTAGTAGTGGCAGCTGTGGTTGCTGTAAGTGGCCGTGGCCGTCCCAGTACCGTTGTAGCCGCCAAAGTAGTCGTAGGTGCCGGTGTCATGCCACGGTCGGTGACAGGTTGGACACGTGCCGAAGAAGGAGTCCGGGAAAGCAGCCATCTACCTGACCTTCTGACCGAGCTGGTGTTCAACGCTGGTGATCATCATCCGCTCCTCAGGTTGCCCGGCTCCTCGACTGATGATCACGATGTTCCCGGGCACAACCCCCATTTCGAGGAAGCCCCCCGCGGCGGCCGTGACCTCTTGCGGCTTCACGGAAGCTACACCATACAGCCGCATGGTTCGGCCCAAATCCCATTCATGGGGCTCACCGTCAGTTGCCCGGAGCCGCTCGTACCGTGTCGGCGGGTTCGGGAGGGGTTTGCCGCGAAGGGACGTGCTCATTGGCTTCTGGTGTACACTCTACTCGAAATGCCGCTTCGTGAGCAGCAGCTACGAGCCATCGAGACCCTCGACTGGCTTCTGTCCCACGATGAGGATGATCGTGGGTCGGGTCGTACTTACGTCATGGCGGTGGCGCTGATCCGCCAAGCAGCCCGCTTCCCACGGACCCGAGTGGACTTCGTTGACCACATCGGTGGGCGGAGGATGCAACTGCACATCGGTCAACTAGTCGGGGGGCTGGTGGCCTCTGACCCCTACCTCCACCGCTTCAGTGAGATGCGGCAAGGCAGCTTCGCCCTCAACCTACCCCGCCCTGTCGACAACTGGCTGCCGGAACGGACCCCCTTGCAGCAGGCTTTGAACCGAGCCTCCACGGAGGAGATCGTACAAGCGGTCAGCCAAGTCTTTGGTGAGAGAGACCCACCGGTCATCGAGGGCTCTTACATCCAAGGCATCCTCAACCACGAAAGTCAGGTCGAGAGTCTTTTACAGTCAGCCCAGTTCGTCCCGCCGCGTTCTCGCTACGAGCGGCTCCGGGAGGACAACCTATTGGACGACGAACCCAAGGGTCAGGATCCTGGAACCTCTTGCGCTTGATAAGGGTGTTCTTTGGGGTTGGCGTAACCCCTTGAGTCTTGGTTGGCGGGCCAGCTCCTACTTGTGCTCTACTCTAATAGAGGAGGTCGGCCGTACGGATGACGTGTGTGGTAGCAGTTGCGACGAACGGCCGCGTCTTGCTGGGAGCCGACTCCCTCATAGCAGCCGGCGGTGAGGTGTGGCCTGCCGGACAACCCAAGATTTGGCTCGCTGGGGCCGGAAAGTATGGGGTTGGCTTCTGTGGGGAGCTGGCATGGGGGGACCTTCTTCGCTACCACGTCCGTTGGCCCACGAAGACCACAGAGCTGCCCCGACGCCTCACGGACTGTGTGACCCGAGCAGTTGCTCGAACCAAGCTCGACCTGAAAAAAGTCGAGGGGTCGGCTGTCATTTGCCATGCTGGCCGGATCTACACCATCGATACCTTCCTGACGGTGCTGCCGGATGCTCGTGGGTACACAGCCATCGGGGAGGCTGACCTGGCTCATGGGGTCCTCTACGCAACTGAGGGGCTCAAGTGGACTCCCAAGAAACGTGCCACCTTGGCGCTCAAGGCCGCAGCTGAGCATTCGCGGAACGTTCGGAAGCCCTGGGTCTGGCTCAAAGTCTGATGTCGGTGGGTGCTGACCTGCCAACGAGGTTGCTCATCTGAGAGGTGCCGTAGTAGCGGGTGTAACGTTTGAACACCTGCTGCTCGAAGGCCTCAGACCGCGTCCCCTTGGTGATGGGCAGGCAGATGGCCTTGAGGACCGTCAGGATCCAGGCCTGGGGAGCCATCTTCTCGCCGTTCGGGGGCTTGGGGTGAGCGACGAGGATGTTGTAGAGCGCCTCCCGAGCGAAGTGGCCGGCAGCCCCGTCCTTATCCACCCAGTCGGTGGTCCAGTCGATGATCTCAGGCCCGGCCCCCTGAGGATCGAGCTTGCCTAGTTCAACACCCTCGTGGCAGACGGTGATGACCCATTCAGGGTTCTTTGAGTCCATGCTCGGCTCTATACACCGGCATCCTCGCTCATGTTCGCCATGAGGATCCGCCAGCGGAGCCCTTCCTGGCCCAGGGCAACGACGCTCTCATCCTCAGGTTGGAAATCGGGAAGGGTCACGTCGAACGCGGCCCCGAGCTGGCCTTGGCTCCTGACGGCCCATCGTCCGTCTGTCTCCAGCCGCAAGACGACCTGAACATGGCGCCCAAGGGACCCCATCGAGATGTTGAACTCCCACCCCTTGGCGTCGGCATCCTCGTAGGAGGGTGGGCCGCCAGGGATCAACCGGAATCCCCGCAGCCCTGGCTCCTCGTAGATAGGGTGGAGGGAGGCCCGGACCTGCTGTGGCGTGACGGGTCGAACCCGTCCCTCTGGGATCAGGACGATGAGGTTCTTGGGATGGCGGCCAGTGTCGAACCGCGTGTAGCTAGGCGTCAGGTCGATGAGCACGCCTGGCAGGGTAACACGCCCCGCAGCAGCAATTCGGCAAAGAACGACCTCTCAGTCGTACTCACAGACCCCAGGATGACCGGGATCTCGAACAGAGGCTTTTCGTGGAGGGTGCTGATCCCCATGAATCTAGGTGTGTCGACTTGGGCATGGGGAAGGCTCTCTCGGATGTGCTCGGCTACTTGGATGGCTTGTTGGTTGGCGTCTTCTTTGGCCGGGCCTACGATTTTCACGTAAGCCGTGACCATCGGGTGCCGGTAGTCGACACCCACGATTGTTCTTTGCATGGATTTTCTCCTTGCAGTGGAATACGCCGCTGCCGGTCACCAAATGAACTAACTGTGGCCCGGGGCCTCGTGCGGATATTCCTCCTGGGAATACTCGCTGGCCTTCTGTTCGAGCCAAGCGAAGGTCCCGTCATGGTCGCTGCACTCACGAGGGATGTCGGTCACCCGCTCGAATGGGGACGCCTCTAGCAAGGCGATGGGCTTGACCGTTCCATGGGGCGGCCCGGTGTCCCAATGGTACTCACCGGCGAGGTATCGGCTACCAAACTTGGTCCTGATCCCGATGAACTCCTTCTGGGCCTCGTCGTAGATCCCGAGCCGGAAGTTGCGGGCCTTGATGTGGTAGAGATGCCGGTCCTTGCACTCTTCGAGAGGGATGAAATCGGCCATGGTTACTTGTAGGCTTTGGAGAAGAAGTCGTGCCAGGCGATAAACCCTGACCGACGACGCTAAACCAGCAGCCTCAGTCGAACAAACCGCCTAGTAAGTGACCGTCTCGTAGGCGTTTTCGGCCAAAAGCCGCTCGACCTTCTGAGCGACCTCCACGTCCGACTTCAAATTGAACATCGGGGGGTGGAGCCTTTGAGAAGGACCAGCATAGGTCACCGCCGTCTGAAGGGACCACGATCCCGCCTTCGGGCCTGCGTCGATGGCATCCACATGGAACTTGAAGCTGGGGGAGATCGCCACGCTAGGGCTGTAGCTCACCCCTCTCTTGGGCGGCTGCTCAATACTCACCCAAAATACCCAAGACCGGCCAACCACACTTGTGTTCTTCTCGACCTTGTTGAGCTTCGCCTTCCAGGGAGACTGCACACCCCTGATGAGGGCTTTCTGGACAAGCCTCTCCACGCCCGTCGAGGCCGCAATCCGCTCACCCCAAGACTCAATGGCCTCGTCTCTAATTTCCAGGTCCGA
>Ga0307379_10001812_pt1 | contig 32675 bp, 29 predicted proteins | sample UN2MG_FD_202237 | JGI IMG/M metagenome (GOLD analysis project Ga0307379, IMG submission 202237) | Soil microbial communities from Risofladan, Vaasa, Finland - UN-2 | ecosystem: Environmental > Terrestrial > Soil > Coastal area > Acid sulfate soil | place: Finland: Risofladan, Vaasa | collected...
TGATGTGTGTTCGGGAACAGATCCAGCACCTCGACACGCTCCGGCACGTACCCCGCTCCGGCGAGCAGCGACACGTCGCGAGCCAACGACACCGGGTCACAGCTCACCAGCACGAGGACGCCGGCGCCAGCCGCGGCGAGTGCAGTGACGCCCGGCTTCCCGAGACCGGGACGAGCGGGGTCGGCGACGATCACGTCGACCGGAGGGGTCGGGCCGTCGCCGGGCGGTGACGTCCAGCCGGAGACATCAGCGCGCACGACGTTGGCGGAGCGGCCGGCGAGGTTGTGCTCGGCGTCGAGACATGCCGACTTCGACGACTCGATGACGGTGACGTGTTGCGACGATTCCATGGCGGTGACGGCGAACAGCCCGACTCCGCCGTAGGCATCGACGGCATGGCGGGCGGTCGACAACTCGGGAGCCGCGGCCTGCACTGCGGCGACCAGCAGCTCAGCTGCCTGCGCACCGGACTGGAAGAACGACCCCGCCGACACGCGCAGGTCATGGCCGGCGACGTGTTCGGTCAGCCAGGCCCGCTCGCCGATGTGCACCTTCGACGGCACGCCGCGGATGCTCTTGCGGAACCTCTTGTCCCAAATCGCCGTGATGGCACCGGTCGCGACCGAGCTGCGCAGCGTCAGTTCGGCGCCCTCGTCGGCCTCGATCACCGCGAGCAGCCGTGACAGCTTCGACGCCGCGATCGGGCAGCTCGTGACTTCGACGATGTCGTTCGAATCGGCGGCGCGGTACCCGACCGCCCCGTTGGGGCCGCCGACAACTCGGATCGTGGTGCGGTAGCCGAACGGACTCACGGCGCTCCCGCGCTGAACGAGACGCTCGACCAATTCGGGTTCGAGTCGGCCGATGCGTCGCAGGGACTCGCGCACGATCTCGACCTTGGCGTCGAGCTGCGCGTCGGGCTGGAGGTGCATCCAATCGCATCCGCCGCAGCCGTTGCGTCGATGCGAGCACGACGGCGAGTCACGAAGCGGCGACGGCTCGATGATCTCGACGAGTCGCCCGCGGGCGAAGTCCTTCTTGGCGAGCTCGATCTCGACCTCGATGATCTCGCCCGGCAGCGCTCCCTCGACGAACACGACCCGCCCCTCGGCATCACGGGCCATGGCATCGCCGCCCGCGACGAGGCGATCGGGAGTCAGTTGCATCCCCCCAGCGTACGGCGGGGACTGTTTGATCGATCGCCGACGCGCGACACTGGATGTATGAGCGCCGACAACGAGTGGTACTGGGATCTCAACCGCAAGGTCGCCGTTCCGGCGTCCGAGCGTGGCGCCGGGGATCATGTCCTCGGTCCGTACCCCTCTCGCCACGACGCCGAGAATTGGAAGGCGAAGGTCGAGGAACGCAACGAGGGCTGGGAGCACGACGACGAGGTGTGGGAAGACGCCGTCGAATCCGACGACGACTGAGTGGCGGGCTAGCTTCGCCCTCGATGAGTCGCCCCATCCAGATCGCCCCGTCCGTCCTGCCCGCCGATTTCTCCAAGCTCGGCGAGGAGGTCGCCGCGCTCGAGGCCGCCGGCGTCGACCTGATCCAGTGGGATGTCATGGACGGCCAGTTCGTGCCGAACCTGACGTTCGGGCCCGACGTGATCGCATCGGCCCGGTCGCACACCTCGGTGCCGTTCGAGGCCCATCTGATGGTCTACACACCCGACGTGATGGCCAAGCAGTACATCGACGCCGGCTGCTCCCGTCTGATCGTCCACGCCGAGGCCTGCACGCACCTGCACCGCACGCTCGGCAACATCAACAGCCTCGGCGCCAACGCGGCCGTGGCGCTCAACCCGGCGACGCCGGCGTCGGCGATTGCCCACGTGCTCGACCTCGTCGATCTCGTGCTGGTGATGACGGTGAACCCGGGCTTCGGCGGCCAGGCCTATATCGCCACGATGGAGCCGAAGATCGCTGAGATCCGAGCGATGATCGACGACGCCGGGCTCGCCGACACCGTCGACGTCGAAGTCGACGGCGGGATCGGACCTGCCACGATCGCGGGAGCGGCGTCCGCCGGTGCCAACGTGCTGATCGCCGGTAGCGCCCTCTACAAGGACCCCGAGGGCCTCGAACACGCCGTCACCGACTTGCGCTCCCGAGCGGAAGCTGCTCGCCGGACCTGACCGGTCGGGTCAGTCCGCCGGTCGGTACATGCCCCACATGTGCGGGCCGGTCGGGATGTCCCACTCCGAGCGCACGTCGAAACCGTGGTGACGGTAGTACGCAACGTTCTCGACGGTCTCGGTCTCGAGGTAGCACGCCAACCCATCGGCGTCGGCCCGCTCGAACACCACGTTCATCAGCGCTGCGCCGATGCCGCGGCGCTGCCAGTCCGGGTGTGTTCCGAGGAGCTGCAGGTACCAGTGCGGTTCGCCAGGTGAGTGTTGCTCCATCAGCGGACCGAGAATCGCGAACCGCTCCATCCGGTCGGGCGGCGGCTCCGGCGCCGGCGGGTCGACGGTGAAGTCGATCTCAGGACGACCCGGTGGGATCCAGACGGCCAGCCCGACCCCGTCATCGGTGCACCAGACTTCGCCGAGGCCGATCCAGCCGGTCATCGCAGGACGGAACACCTCGCCGCCCGGAGCGAAGAAGACCTCGTCTTCGGGATACAGCCACCGCATCACCGGATCGTCGGCGAAGGCTCGAACGGCCGTGACGCTGATCGTCGGTCGGTCCTCGACAGTCGCACGACGCACACGCATTCGGCGATGGTAGGGCAGCAACCGACATCGATGTCGTCTGCACGCATCAACTCTGGGACACCCCCTCTCTACGATCGGTGACGTGCCGATCTCCGCAGCCCTCGTGGTCCCCGAACGCGCACTCGCCGCGCTGGCCGCTGCGATCGCCGACGCGAAGGGCACCGATCCCCTCGCCCCGGTCATCGTTGCGGTGCCCACCAACACCTGTGGGGTGATGACCCGGCGTGCGCTCGGCCGTCAGGGAGGTATTGCCGGCGTCGACATGGTCACGTTGAATCGGCTGGCCGAGCTGATTGCTGGTCCTGCACTGGCAGCCGCAGGCAGGTCACCGATGTCGACACCGGTGATCGACCTCACGATCGCCGGTGCACTCGCCGACGACCCCGGTCCGTTCGGTGCCGTCGCCACCCACCCCTCCACCGTGGTGGCGCTCCGCGAACTGCACACCGAACTCCGGCTCGCCGACCCAGACGCCGTCTCGAGATTGCACGACGAGTCGCTGCGGGGCCGCCAGGCGGTTCGGCTCAGCTCGGCGATCAGCGCAGCGCTCGAGGCGCAGTGGTACGACGAGGCCGACCTGTACGCCACGGCCACACGGTCGGTCGAGGCAGCGATACCCGACGGGCTGCGGAACCTGGTGCTCCACCTCCCGCAGGAGTTGCCTGGTCGTGCGATCACATTCGTCCGGGCGCTCGGCAGGCAGCTCGATGTTCGTATCGTCTCGCAGATCACCGGCGACGCCGCTGCGGATGCCGACGCCCACGATCTCGTCGATGCGCTCGGCGCAACAGCGACGACCGACGAGGGGCCAGGCGGCGGCGAACGAACTCGCCCGCCTGCGATCGTGACCACCACTGACGCCGACGAAGAAGTGCGCGAGGCGACCCGACTCGTCGTCGCAGCCGCTCGGGAGGGCACGCCGTTCGAGCGCATCGCCGTGCTCTGGCCGGCTCAGCGCCCGTACGCCCGGCTGGTCGAACACCACCTCACGGCCGCCGACATCCCATGGAACGGCCGACCCGGCACCACGCTGGCCGAGCGACTGGCGCCACGCATGGTCCTCGACCTCCTCGACGTCGATCGACGCGGCCTGCGGCGCCGCAGCCTCTTCGACATGCTGGCCGACCTCCCACTGCGTGGCGCCGACGGCGAGTACCTTCCCACCGCCAGTTGGGAACGTGTCAGCCGCGAAGCCGGGGTGGCGCGAGACGACGACTGGGACCGCCGACTCGGTTCTCTCGCCGCGACCGAGCGGTGGGGCACGTCGGCCGAATCGCTGCGAGCGTTCGTCGGCGAACTCCGCGATCAGCTCGGCCACCCCGCCGCGACCCGCACGTGGGCTGCGTGGGCCACGTGGTGCAACGAGCAGCTCGATCTGCGCCTGGGCCGTCACACGATCGAGCGGCTCGCCGAGCCCGAGTACCGCGCCTACGAAGCACTCACCGGAGCCCTCGACCGACTCAGCCACCTCGATCCGGTCAGCGCTCCGGTGACCCGCCATCGCTTCCGAACCACGCTCGAAGCCGAACTCGACGCCGTCCCGCCTCGACAGGGTCGCGTCGGCCAAGGCGTCACGGCGGCCCCGCTGGCGGGGGCAGTCGGCCTCGACGTCGATGTGGCGATCGTCCTCGGGGCTGCCGAAGGAATGCTGCCGCCGCGCCCCACGAGCGATCCGTTGCTCTCCGATGCAGACCGCGCGCTCGCCGGGCTACCGACCAGCGATGCGCGCTCGGTCCGATTGCACCGGGTACTCCTGTCCACGCTGGCCACCAGCACCGTCACGCTCACCGCACCGCGTGGCGATCTGCGCTCGACGTCGTCGGTCGAGCTGTCACGGTGGATCGTCCCATGGGCTGGAGAGCACCGCACCGTGGCGTCGCATCACGCCGGCATCACGTCGGTGGTGTTCCCGGCCAGCGCGCTCGAACACCGGCTCCGCGGTCAGCTGATCCACGCCGCCGACGGGCGTGTCGGCGACGACGACGCCGACACGACCGAAGCGGTCGACACCGTTGTGCAGCGCGGCATCCGGCTGATCGAGGCTCGTCGCAGCGACGCCCTCACCGGCTACGACGGCGACCTGTCGACGATCATGATCCCCCCACTCGACCATGTCGTCTCCCCGAGCCGCCTCGAGTCGTGGTCGGCGTGTCCGCACGCCTACTTCGACCAGTACCTGCTCGACGTCGAACCGGTCGAGGAACCGGGCGACGAGATCAGCATCACGGCCCGCGATCGCGGCACGGCGCATCACGCCGCGCTCGACCTGTTCCACCAGGCCGTGGTCGATGGTGCGCTCGCCCAACCCGGCGCGGAGGGCTGGACGGGCGATCACCAGCAGGCGCTCGCTGCATTCTTCGACCAGGTGTGCGAACGAACCGAGCGACGGGGCCGCACCGGCCGCCCGGCGTTCTGGGCCGACGAACGGGAGCGAATGCTCGACGACCTGCTCACCTGGCTCCATCACGACAGCGAACTCGTCGTCCGACGTGGGTCGACGGTGCTTGCATCCGAAATGCGGTTCGGCGCCGACGACGCTGCGTCGATCGAACTCCCCAACGGACGCCAGATCCACCTGAAGGGTTCGATCGACCGCGTCGATCGAACCAGCGACGGCCGACTCGTGGTCACCGACCACAAGTCCGGCGGCAAGGACAAGTTCAAGGACATGACGGTCGACGACCCCACGGCGGGTGGCACGTTGTTCCAGCTCCCCAGCTATGCCGCTGCTGCTCGCGCTCGGTTCGGTGAGCCCGACACCCCGGTCCACGCCGAGTACGGATTGCTCCGCAAGGGCGAGTACGCCCGTCCCGGATTCTTCATGAGCCCCGAGGTCGATGCCAGGGTGAGCGAGTCTCTGGCCCTCGTCGTGGCAGGCATCGAGACCGGGTTCTTCCCGAATCGACCCGAACGGCCCGGTTGGCGCTTCTACGTGAGCTGTCATTACTGCGAGCCCGACGGGCTCGGCACGGCCGAACGGTGGTCCGAGTGGGACCGAAAGCACCACGATCCTCGTCTCGCTGCATGGTTCGGACGTGACGAGGCGGCGACATGACCGACTCGATCGTTCCCACCGGTGCCGCGACGCCTGCGCCCGACGAGGCCGAGCGCGAACGGATCCGCACCGACCTCGACTCGACCCTGTTCGTCGAGGCGGGCGCCGGTGCGGGAAAGACCAGCTCACTCGTCGCCCGAATCGTGAACCTCGTCCGCTCCGGCGTCCCGATCACCGGGATCGCTGCGATCACATTCACCGAGAAAGCCGCTGCCGAGCTGCGCAGCCGGACACGTCGACGCCTCGAGGCCCACCCGGGCTCCGAGACCGATGCCGCGCTCTCGCGGCTCGATCATGCACCGATCGGCACGTTGCACTCGTTCGCTCGCCGGATCCTGTTCGACTTCCCGATCGAGGCCGGATTGCCACCAGGCTTCACGGTGCTCGACGAACTCGAGAGCGGCCTCGCCTTCGAGGAGCAGTGGAACGATCTCCTCGACCGGCTCCTCGACGACGCCGAACCTGCCGGCGGACTGATCGCCGGCGGACGCGCTTTCGTCGAACTGTGCGAGTTCGACGGTTTCGGCGTCGACAAGGGTGCCCGCCGACTGGCCGAGGACTTCCGGGCCAACTGGGACCTGGTACACGACCGCGTCGAGCTCGTCGACCCCGGCCCCCTCGACCTCGATCTCGCGGCGATCCTCCAGCTCGCCGCACACATCGGATCGACTCCCATCCCCAACGATGACAAGCAGGTCGAGACCGTCGCCGAACTCGTCGGTTTGGCGGCCGGACTCCGCAGCCAGAGCCTGCGCATCCGCCTCGAAGCGCTCTGGGCACTCGACGCCAAGTACGGCCATTGGGGCGAGCGCAAGAGCTTTCCGGGAGCGAAGGGCAAATGGACGAGCGCGTTCGGGCCGAGCGGAGCCGATGCCCTCGAGGCACTCCGGGCCGACGAGACCGAACTCGGGCGGCGTGCTCACGACACCCTCGATGCCGTCAAGCGACATCGCAGGCTCCTGCTCGGCGCCATCATCGGGCGGTTCGTCCTCGACGGGGCGACCGAACGCGCATCGTCGGGCCGGCTCGAGTTCCACGACCTGCTCGTGCTTGCCCGCCGCCTGCTGACCGACCACGCCCACATCCGTCGGATGCTGCACGAGCGCTACGAACGGATCCTCCTCGACGAGTTCCAGGACACCGACCCGATCCAACTCGAGATCGCTGTCCGCCTCACCGCCGATCCCGACGATCCCGCACAGCGGGCGCCGACCGAGCCCTCCGAGCACCGATCGTGGCGAGACCTGCTCCCGTTGCCCGGCCGCCTGTTCATCGTCGGCGATCCGAAACAGTCGATCTACCGTTTCCGCCGCGCCGACATCTCGCAGTACCTACGCGCGGCCGAGCAGGTCGGCGCCGACAATGTGCGATTGTCGGCCAACTTCCGCTCGACGCGTGCGGTCATCGACTTCGCCAACAACGTGTTCGGCCACTTGATCTCCTACGAAGCCGACGTGCAACCAGCGTTCCAACGCCTCGACGCCTGCCGCCCGACCCCGCGGCTCGGCCACGGCACCGTGTCGTTGCTCGGGGTCGACCGCCACGACGATCTGACGCCCAATCAGCGCAACGCCGAGATCGGCTCAGCTGATGCCCTTCGCCTTCGCGAAGCGGCCGACGTCGCCGCCGCCGTGTCGACTGCACTCGCCGACGGTTGGCCCGTGTTCGACGAGGCCCTCGATGCGTTGCGCCCGTGTCGACCGGGCGACATCTGCATCCTGCTCCCCACTCGTATCTCGTTGCCGTCGCTCGAAGCCGAGCTTCGCCGTGCCGCACTCGCCTACCGCGCCGAGAACTCATCGGTCGTCTACGCCACTACCGAGATCCGCCAGCTCCTCCTGGCGCTCCGCGCCGCGGACGACCCGACCGACACCTTGGCGCTCGTCGAGGTCCTGCGCAGCCCGCTCTACGGCTGCAGCGACGTCGAATTGTGGGAGTGGAAGGCCGCCGGTGGCACCTGGAACCTCTGGTCCGCCCCGCCGCCCGACCTGGGGGGCCACCATCCCGTCGCCGCGGCCATCGCCCACGTCCGCTCCGTGGCCGAACGCGTCGGGAGCACGTCGGCAGCCGAGCTGCTCGCCTCGGTCGCCGACGAACGTCGGGTCTTCGACCTCGCCCTCGCAGGACCTGATGCTCGCGACGTGTGGCGGCGACTTCGTTTCGTGATCGAACAGGCCAGGGCCTGGGCCGACGCGGGCGGGCACGGCGTTCGCCGGTATCTGCAGTGGGCCACGCTGCAGGCATCCGAGAGCAGGGTCGCCGACACGATCCTGCCCGAGAACGACCATGACGCCGTTCGAGTCATGACGATCCACGCTGCCAAAGGCCTCGAGTTCCCGATCACGATCGTCGCAGGGCTCACCACGAAGCCGCGTCGCGCCATCACCAACGGCGTCGTGTGGGCGAACGACACCTGGATGCTCGCGGGCCGCGGCGACGACGGCGTGTTCGTCGCACAGCAGCCCATCGACGAACAGATGGGCGACGCCGAGCGACGCCGGCTGCTCTACGTTGCGTGCACCCGCGCCGCCGATCACCTGGTGGTGTCGCTGCACCGAGGCGCGCCGACGAAGAGCAACGCCACCTACGACGACTGGGGACCGCTGACCTCAGCCGAACTGCTGTGGGCGGCAGGAGCCGCCGATCCGTCGTCGGGCGCCCACGCCGCCGACGTCGAGCTGCGACCCTTCGTGGCTGCGTTACCCGAGCCCGGCGCCGTCGACTGGGCCGATCCCGATGCCTGGAGCCGCGAGCGCAACATGGTGTTTGCCGCGGCGTCGCGGCGCACCGGTATCGCCGCCACCCGCCTGTCGGAAGAGCTCGCCGGACTCAGCGAACGCGACGAGGTCGACGACGCTGGTCTCGACAAGCGCCCCGTCAACGTCGAGCTCCCACCGTGGCAACGCGGGCGCTACGGCACCAGTATCGGACGAGCGGTCCACGGAGTGCTCCAGTTCTGCGATCTGTCCACCGGCACCGACATCGACAATCTCGCTCGGGCCCAGTGCGCAGCTGAAGGCGTGATGGGCCTCGAACAGCATGTGGCAGCGCTCGCTCGATCAGCGCTCGCCGCACCAATCGTGCGGGCGGTGGTCGCCGGCGCGGAGCACTGGCGCGAGCTGTTCGTGGCGGCACCGATCGGCGACCGCGTCCTCGAGGGCTATGTCGACCTCCTGGTTCGAACCGTCGACGGACTGGTGATCGTCGACTACAAGACCGATCAGTGGTCGGGCCCAGTGCAGTCGGCCGAACGCATCGGCCGCTACCGCCTCCAGCTCGCTGCCTACGGCGCCGCACTTGGTGCTGCGCTCGAGGAACCGATCGTCGGGGGCGTCCTCGTGCGCTGCTCGCCGAAGGGTGACGCCGAGCAGATCCTGGTCGACGACTGGTCCGGAGCCCTCGACGAGGTGCGCCTCGCCGTTCGGTGACGCTCAGTCCTCGAGCGGTACCGAAACGACCTCGGCGTCGCCGTCGCGGGGTCGATGGGTTCGCACGCGGACCGCCCGGTGGTCGGGAACCGGGGTCACCGCCGCCCGTCCGAGCTGGAAGACCCCGCGGAAGGCGAAACCGCCGAATACCCGTATCAGGACGAGCGCGAGCAGCACTCCGAACACGATCATCGTCGGCACCGCCAACGTGGCCAGCAGCAGGCGGCGGTCCTCGGTCATCAGGCTGATGACGCCGGAATCGACGCTGGTTCCGTCGACCTCCAGCGTCCGGACCGGATCGTCGAGCGTCGGACAGTCGACGGCGAGGTCATCGACCCCGATGACGTCGTTGCCACCGAAGGTCGGCTCGGGGGGTCGGACCGTCGAGGCCGGCACACCGTAGACGGGGTCGAGTCCGACCCCGATCAGGTACTGCTCACCGGCGGAGAGGAACCGGTAGTCGGCCCCATAGCGCACGTCGATCAATCCGTTCACTGCCCACGGATCAGCCGACCCGGCACGCAGTTGGTCGATCCGGAACCGCACGACCTGGGTGACGTCATCCTTGCCGATCATCGTGCCCGTGAACACCGCGTCGGCGGATGCCGGTACCGGGCACCCGACCGGGACGGGGATCAGCGATCCTTGCTGCACCCCTGGATCGGGCAGGGTGTTCTCAGGCGGGAGCGTCACCGGTGGCGGGTCATCTGGCGGCGCCGCCGTCGCTGCGCCCGCATCGATCGCACACCACATCGCCAGCGCGCACAGCAGACCGACGAGGCCTGTGCGTCGTTGCTGTGGTGTCATTCCCGTCAGGCTAACGAACCGCGTTCAGTGACCGCTGTCGGTCCGACCCGTCGTACTTCGATGGAGTCGTTCGGAGTGCTCGTTGAGCCCGACCAACTCCGCGCTGATGCCGCGCTGGGCGAACTTCTCGACGACCGCATCGAGCGCCACCACTGCCGAGGTGTCCCAGACGCGGGCGTTGCTCAGGTCGATCTCGACCCGGCTGACCTCGACGGCGTCGTAGTCGAACGAATGGACCAAGTCGTTCGTCGAGGCGAAGAACAGCTCACCGCTGACGTCGTAGAGGCGTTCGACGTTGTCCGGGTCGACCACGCTGGTCACGTTGACCACATGAGAGACGTGACGCACGAAGAACACTGCCGACAGCGCAACGCCCGCGCCCACGCCGTACGCAAGGTTGTGCGTGAGCACCGTGATGGCAACGGTGACGAGCATCACGACCGTCTCGGTCCGAGGCATGATCCGCAGCGTGTCCGGTGCAACGCTGCGCCAGTCGAACGTGCTCACCGACACCATCACCATGACGGCGACCAGCGCTCCCATCGGGATCTGAGCCACGAAGTCACCGAAGGCGAGGATCAAGACGATGAGGAAGACGCCTGATGCGAGCGTCGACAGTCGGGTGCGGCCACCGGTGCGATGGTTGATCATCGACTGACCGATCATGGCGCAGCCCGCCATCCCGCCGAGGAATCCGGTCGCCACATTGGCGATGCCCTGTCCGCGCGACTCTCGGTTCTTGTCCGAGTCGCTGTCGGTGAGATCGTCGAGCAGCTGGGCGGTGAGCAACGACTCGAGCAGGCCAACGAGCGCCAGCGTGATCGAGAACGGCAGGATCACGAGCAGCATGTCGAGGTTGAGCGGCACGTCGGGAAGCCCAGGTACCGGCAACGAGCTGGGCAGGTCGCCCATGTCGCCAACCGTGGGGAGTCGAAGATCGAACACGATCGCTCCGACTGCCAGCAGCACGATCGCGACCAACGGTGATGGCACCACCTTCGTCATGCGCGGCAAGCCGTAGATGATCGCCAGTCCGGCAAGGATGAACAGCAGATTCAGCCAGACCTCGCTCGAGTCTGCGTCGTCGCCGTTCAACAGAATGTGCGGCACTTGTGCGAGGAAGATCAGGATCGCGAGGGCATTGACGAACCCGGTCATGACCGTTCGTGGAATGAAACGCATGAGGTCGCCAACCCCGAGGTAGCCGAATCCCACCTGCAACAGTCCAGCGAGCACGGTGGCGGCGAACAGATAGCCGGTGCCGTACTCCTCGACGAGCGGGACGATCACGAGCGCCATGGCCCCGGTGGCGGCGGAGATCATCCCTGGGCGCCCGCCCGAGAAGGCGATGATGATCGCGATCGAGAACGAGGCGTAGAGGCCGACCTTCGGATCGACGCCGGCGATGATCGAGAAGGAGATCGCTTCGGGAATCAGTGCGAGGGCGACGACGAGGCCCGAGAGCAAGTTCGTCCGAGGGTCGGTGAGCCACTCAGAACGTCCGCCGGGCAGGAACCGGGCGCGCGGCGAAGAGATCGTGGGGATGGACATGGCACCTCGGGGGATCGGCGTACGACGCCGATTCACTCACAGCGCTCAAAGAGCGACCCTACGCCGCCATCACCCCCACAACGCGGCCCGCGCCACAGGTCACAACCCGAAAAATGCGCACCAGATCGTCACGAGCGGGCCGACCTGCGCACATTTCGGGGATGACGGCGGCGGCGTCGGCGATTCAGCGGCCTTCGAAGACGGGGTCGCGCTTCTCCACGAAGGCCTTGATCGCCTCGATCGTGTCCTTCGTGCCGAAGTTGACCGTCTGCGAGAGGCCCTCGTCGTCGAGCGCCTCTTCGAGCGTGACGTGCATCGAGTTGTTCAGCAGCCGCTTCGACATCGCCAACGCGATCGGCGGGCCACCGGCCAGTCGGGCCGCCCAGTCGTCGACGAACGCATCGACTTCCCCGTCGGGCAGTACCCGGTTGACAAGACCCATCTCCGCGGCCCGGTTCGCGTCGATGATCTCGGCAAGCAACGCGAGTTCTTTGGCCCGGTGCATCCCGACAAGGCGGGGCAACAACCACGAACCACCGAAGTCGAGGCTCAGGCCGCGTTTGGCGAAGATCTCCGAAAAACGAGCGTTGTCGGACGCAACGATCAGGTCGCACGACAGCGCCAGGTTGAGCCCAGCGCCGACCGCGACGCCGCGGACCTTGGCCACCGTCGGCTGCGGGATGCGGTGCAGTGCCATGCAGACATTGCTGATGTGGCGCATCGACGAGAGCTGATGCGGCGGCGGCCCCTCGCCCGAACCTCCCTGCCAGAGGTCGGCTCCTGAGCAGAAGTTCCCGCCGGCACCAGTCAGCACCACGGCGCGATCGTTCGAACTCGAGGCGATCGATCGGAACTCGGCGAGAAGCTCGTTCCACATCGCGGCGTCGGCCGCGTTCTTCTTCTCCGGGCGGCGCAACGTGATCGTGACCACCCCATCGCTGCGTTCCACCGTGATCGATTCGAGCTCGCGAGTGTCAGAGGCCATGTCGGGCGACGATACTGACCGACATGGGATTCAACCCGCACCGGAAGTACCGGGCGAGCCCGACCGACTACGCGCTCGTCGTGTCGGCGCTGGTGATCTCGATCGCCCTGCTCGTCTGGGCCCTCGCCGGTTGACGCACACGATGACCCCGGCACATTCGTGAGGTCAGAATGCGTCGGTGATCAGTTCGAGATCGCTGCCGGTGATCGCGACCACGTCGAACCGAATCGACGACGCATGCACGTCGTGCGCCCGTAGCCACTCCACGGCGAGTTGGCGAACACGACGCTGCTTGGCAACGGTCACCGCCGCCGAGGCCGGGCCGAAGTAGGCGGTCCGACGGGCCTTGACCTCGCTGAACACGTACGTCGAACCGTCGAGCAGGACGAGATCGAGTTCGCCGGTCGGCGATCGCCAGTTGCGGTCCACGATGTCGTGGCCGAGGCGTCGGTAGTGCGCGGCAGCGAGGTTCTCACCCCACTGTCCTCGGGCGCGGTTGGAGAGATCCGAGTTGGTCGAGCGTTGTTCGGGCATGGCAACCTCCGTGATGTCGGCAGGAGGGGCCAGATGCCCGATCGATGGGCGCACGATGGCGCCGAGAGCTCGGGGTCAGCGAGCCGAAGCGGTCAGAAGTCGCGCTTCTCGCGAATCTTGGCGGCCTTGCCCTTGCGATCGCGCAGGTAGTACAGCTTGGCCCGGCGGACGTCGCCACGCTTGATGACCTCGATCTTCTGCACGGTCGGGGTGTGCAGCGGGAAGGTTCGCTCGACACCCACGCCGTAGCTGAGCTTGCGGACCGTGTAGGTCTCTTGCAGCCCACCGCCCTGGCGGCCGATGACGTCGCCCTGGAACACCTGGATGCGCTCCTTGCCGCCCTCGACGACGCGAACGTGCACCTTCAGCTCGTCACCCGCCTGGAACTCGGGGATGTCGTCTCGGATCGAATCGTTGTCGATGAGGTCAGTGGCTTTCATGGCGTCTACCTGCGTTGTCGGGGCTGCGAGTCTGGATGCGAGCCGGATGGCCGATGCGAATTCTGTACGCTGATCACGGACGCATGCTCGCGCCGATGGGGCCCGTCAATGATACGGGACGGCAGGGAACTCTTCCAACAGCCGGGCGTCATCTGTCGAAAGTCCACCGAGATGCTCGACGAGGTCGGGGCGGTCGCGAAGCGTGCGATGCAGCCGCTGCGCCCGGCGCCACCGTTCGATTCTGGCGTGATCGCCACTGCGGAGGACCTCAGGGACGTCCCAGCCGCGGAACTCCGCAGGACGGGTGTACTGCGGCTCCTCGAGCAGGCCGGACTCTCCGAAGCTCTCGGTCACCGTGCTGACGGCGTTTCCCATCGCACCCTCGCGGAGACGGGTGACGGCTTCGATCACGAGGCATGCCGCAACCTCTCCGCCGCTGAGCACGACGTCACCGACGCTGACTTCGCCATCGACGAGGTGCTGGCGGACGCGATGATCGACGCCCTCGTACCGCCCACAGAGCAGGCTGAAGCCGTCGCCCGCGGCGAGTTCAGTGGCCATCGCCTGATCGAAGCGGCGGCCACCGGGCCCGAGCAGCAGCAGCGGCCGACGTGGCTCAACTGCTTCGACAGCCTCGAAGATCGGCTGGGCCCTCATCACCATGCCCGCTCCCCCACCGAATGGGGCGTCGTCGACGGTGCGGTGGACATCTGAGGTCTGCTCGCGGATGTCGTGACAGCGCAGATCGAGCAGGCCCTGGCCACGCGCCTTGCCGAGCAGACTCTCGGAGCAGAAGCCGTCGACGAGGCCCGGGAACAGCGAGAACACGTCGATCCGTAGGTCGGCCGGCATCAGGAGTCCAGGTCGAAGAGGCCGTCGGGGGTGTCGACGTTGATCGTGTCGGCGTCGATCGACACGACGAAGTTCGACGGCACCAGCGCACCCGAGTCGAGTTCGAGGAGGTCGGCGGCGGGATTCGCCAGCACCGAGACGCACAGGCCTCGGTCGATGCCGTCGGCATCGACGACGCGACGGCCGATCATCTCGTGCACCCAGAGCGCGTCGGGGTCGTCGATCGGATGACCGCGGAGCACCCGGTTCGCGTATCGCTCGGCAGCCGTGCGATCAGGGATCTCCGCAAATTTCACGACTCGGCGACCATTGGACGCGACCCGCGACGATTCGACGACGAGTCGCTCGCCGTTGGCAAAGAGCTCGCTCCCGGGCTCGACGCGGACGTCGGAATCGGAGAGCAGTTGGACGAACACGTCGCCGCGCAACCCATGCGCACGGCGAATGTGACCGACTTCCAGCAGGCCGTCGTCGGTCAAGGGTGTCGCTCAGTCGTCGAGGAACTCGATGTCGATCTCGACATCGTCCTTGCTCGCAGCGGCGCGGGCCACGGTGCGGATGCTGGCTGCCGTGCGTCCACGCCGACCGATGACTCGGCCGAGCTCGCCTTCGCCGACGCGTACGTTCAGCGTCAGACGACGACCGGAATCGTCGACCTCGACGGTGACCGAATCAGCGTCGTCGACGAGCGACTTGACGATGTGCGTCAGGACCGCGACGGCCGTGGGAGCCGACTCATCCGACGACTCGGGGGCGATATCGGTGTCGACGTCGCTCACTTGCTCGCCTTGGCTGCCTCGAACTGCTCGATGGCACCCGAGATCTGGAGCAGCTTGGCCACTCGCTCGGTCGGCTGGGCGCCGTCGGCAAGCCACTTGACGGCCTTGTCGTTGTCGACGGTGAGCACCGACGGATCTTGACGCGGGTCGTAGTGACCGAGAATCTCGATGAATCGTCCGTCACGCGGCGAGCGGGCGTCGGCCGCGACGATGCGGTACTGGGGCTGCTTCTTCTTGCCGATGCGGGTGAGCCGCAACTTGACTGCCATGTGAAATCGATACTCCTGGGTGCAAATGAGAACGTTGCAAGGCTAGCGGCAGGCGCCGAAATCCCCTCGCCGGGTCGCTCAGCGGTTCGAAACGCCAGGCAGGCCGGGCATGTTCGGCATGCCAGGGAGCCCCGGGATGTCCATACCGCCGCCGGCGTTTGGATCGAGGAGCCCCGGCGGCAGTCCGCGGCCCTTCGGAGCAGCACCCTTGCGGCCCTTCTTGCCCTTCTTCCCTTTGCCGGAGCGACCTCCACCTGGGCCGCCCATGCCCATCTTCTTCATCATCTTCTGCATCTCACCGAATTGCTTGACGAGCCGGTTGACGTCGCCGACCTCGGTACCCGAGCCGTTGGCGATCCGCTGGCGGCGGCTGCCGTTGATGATCACGGGGGTGGCACGTTCCTCGGCGGTCATCGAGCGGATGATCGCCTCGATGGGCTTGAGGTCGTCGTCGTCGATCTTGGCGCCCTTCAACTCCTTCGGCATGCCGGGCATCATCCCCATCAAGTTGCCGAGCGAGCCCATCTTCTTGATCTGCTGCATCTGTTCGAGGAAGTCGTCGAGGGTGAACTGGCCCTCCATCAACTTCGCCGCCGCCTGCTCGGCCTGATCGGCCTCGAAGGCCTGCTCGGCCTGCTCGATCAGCGTGAGCATGTCGCCCATGCCGAGGATCCGGCCCGCCATGCGGTCGGGGTGGAACTGCTCGAACTCGGTGAGCTTCTCGCCCGTGGAGGCGAATGCGATCGGGCGCCCGATGACCTCCTTGACCGACAACGCCGCGCCGCCGCGGGCGTCGCCGTCCATCTTCGACATGATCACGCCGTCGATCTGGAGCGTCTCGTGGAACGCTTCGGCGGTCTGGACCGCGTCCTGGCCGGTCATCGCGTCGACGACGAGGAACGTGTAGTCGGGTTCGACCGCAGCAGAGATCTGACGAACCTGTTCCATCATCTCGGCGTCGATCGACAGGCGTCCGGCGGTGTCGACGATGACCACGTCGCGACCGAGACGCTTGGCCTCCTCGAGACCCGCCGCCGATGCCCTGACCGGGTCGGACGGATCGGAGAACACGGGCACATCGATCTGGCGTCCGAGCGTGCGGAGCTGCTCGACGGCGGCCGGACGCTGGAGGTCTGCTCCAACGAGCAACGGCTGACGGCCCTGACCCTTGAACCACGTCGCCAACTTGGCGGAGTTGGTGGTCTTGCCGGACCCTTGAAGACCGGCCATCAGCACGACCGTCGGCGGCTTGGCGGCGTAGGTGATCGAAAGTGTTTCGCCACCGAGGGCGCGGGTCAGTTCGTCGTTGACCGCCTTGATGACCTGCTGAGCCGGGTCGAGAGCGCCCGAGCGGGTCGCTCCGATTGCGGATTCACGAATCCGGTTGCACACCGAGCGCACGACGGTGACATTGACGTCGGCTTCGAGGAGTGCCGTGCGGATCTCCTTCATCACCTCGTCGACGTCGGCTTCGGTGAGGCGACCCTTGCCGCGGATCTTCTTGACGATGCCTTCGAGTCGGGTGGACAGATTGTCGAACATCAGACCGCCGAGGTTACCCGCGGCCCCTGAATGGCAACGTGGTTACCGTCAGTTGCGGGGCACCTCGTTCCAGGGGACCGCCTTGTCGACTCGGGGCTCGCCGGGCAGGCCGAGGACCTGCTCGCCGATGATGTTGCGCAGGATCTCCGACGTGCCACCCTCGATCGAATTCGCCCGCACCCGCATGAACGAGTAGCGGGTGCCGTGCGTGCCGCCGGTGATGTCGAGATCGCCGGGGCGGCGGAACGTGTAGTCATAGCCGATCAGGGCATCGGCGCCCATCAGGTCGATGCAGAACTCGTACAGCGGTTTGTTCAGCTCGGAGAACGCCAACTTCGCGATCGTCATCTCAGGGCCGGGGTTGCCCGCCTTGGCATTCTCGCCAGCGCGACGGTTGGTGAGGCGATTGACCTCGGCCTGGCACCACAGCTGCATCATGCGGTCCTTGCGGGCGCCGTCCTGCTCGGACGGGTCGAGCTGCTTCCAGATCTCGATGGCGTCGTTGGCCGCGGCACCCCTGCGGGCAACCGATCCGCTCCCTGCGCCGCCGCCGGTGCCGATCGCGTTGCGCTCGTTCATGAGCGTGGTGAGGCTGGCGCGCCAGCCCTCGCCGACATCACCGATCCGGTGGGAGTCGGGGATGCGGGCGTCGGTCATGTAGACCTCGTTGAACTCGGCCTCGCCGGTGATCTGGCGCAGCGGCCGCACTTCGACGCCGTCGGCGTGCATGTCGAGCGCAAAGTAGGTCATGCCCTTGTGCTTGGGCGCCTCGGGGTCGGTTCGTGTCACGAGCATCCCGAAGTCGGCGAGGTGGGCCATCGTGTTCCACACCTTCTGGCCGTTGACGATCCATTCGTCACCGTCACGCTCAGCCTTGGTGGCGAGTCCGGCAAAGTCCGAGCCGGCACCGGGCTCGGAGAACAGCTGACACCAGATCTCCTCGCCGGTGAACATCGGGCGCAGGAACCGCTCCTTGGCCTCGTGACTGCCATGCGTGACGATCGTCGGGCCGGCGAGCGCCATGAAGAAGCTCACCGGTTCGGTCGGCTTCGCGCCGGCATCTCTCAACCGAGTCTCGACGAGCTTGTTGAGTTCGGGCCGCACGCCGAGGCCACCGTACCCCTTCGGGAAATGCACCCAAGCGAGACCGGCGTCGTAGCGGGCTCCGCGGAACGCCGCGTTGTCCATCGTTGTCGCGTCGTTGGCACCGAGCAGCGCGTCGATCGCGTCGATGACCTGTCGGGTCTCGGGATCAGTGCTGGCGGTGTCGAGGCGCGAGTCGAGGGTCGTCATCGGCTCAGTCTGTCAGGCGCTCACCACTCGTCCGAAGCCGGCACCGACCGGGACAGCAACGCGAGGTCAGGGATTGACGAGGGCGGAGACGAACTCCGCTGGATCGAACGGGATCAGGTCGTCGATGGTCTCGCCAATGCCCACGAGCTTCACCGGGATGCCGAGTTCGGTTTCGATCGCAAACACGATGCCACCCTTGGCCGATCCGTCGAGCTTGGTCAACACGACGCCGGTCACGTTGGTGGCCTCGCCGAACTCACGGGCCTGCGTCAGCCCGTTCTGGCCGGTGGTCGCATCGATCACGAGCAGCGTCTCGGTGACCCGCCCGGCGCCCTTCTCGGCGACGCGGCGGACCTTCTTCAGCTCCTCCATCAAGTTCGACTTCGTGTGCAAACGACCCGCTGTGTCCGCCATCACGAGTTCGATGTTTCGTGCCGATGCACGCTCGACACCGTCGAAGATCACCGCGCTCGGATCGCTGCCTTCGGCGCCACGAACGATCTCCGCACCCGAGCGTTCCGCCCAGGTGGTCAGCTGCTCTGCGGCGGCGGCTCGGAACGTGTCGCCCGCCGCCATCAACACGGTACGGCCCTCGCGGACCTGTTGGTTCGACAGTTTGCCGATCGTCGTGGTCTTGCCGACACCATTGACACCAACGAACATCCACACGTTCGGACTGCCGTCGTCGCCGGGCTCGAATGCCAGCGAACGCTCGGCCCCTTCGAGGCGTGACACCATCTCGGCTTCGAGCTCGTCGAGGAGCGCCTGCGGCTCAGTGATCTCGTTCGCTGCAACCTTGGCCCGCAGCCCGTCGATCAGCTCGGTGGTGACACCAACGCCGACGTCGGCGCGCAGCAGTGCTTCTTCGAGGTCTTCGAAGCTCTCCTCCGTGATGCCGCTCCGGCCCAACACCCCGGCAAAGGCTCCGGTGAAGGCCAGTCGCGCCTTCGACAGGCGGTCGCGCAGCGACGCAGGCTTCGGCGGCTCGGCATCGAGTTCCGGCTCGACCAGCTCGTCGACCGGCGGCTCGGCGACGAGCACATCGCCGTCACCGGCGGTTTCAGGAGGCGGAGTCGTCGGTCGAGTCGGCCGAGCCGGCGGCGCCGACGTCGACGACGAGTTGCGGCGGCTCACGACGATCACGCCGATGCCGAAGGCAACGACGGCAATCGCAAGAATCAGGAACAGAATCTCGATACCCATGGTCCACCGACGCTAGCGGCCGGTTTGTGGTGCCTGCCCGTCGGGGTCGGGTCCGGACGGGCAGGGTGGTTCCTCGAGACCTGGTCTCAGGGAACTGGCCGCTGGTTCCTCAGGCGGTGGTGATGCGTTCGGTGACGACCTTGCTGGAGCCGCCGGGCTGCATGCTCACGCCGAGGAGGCAGTCGCCCGCCTCCATCGTGCGCTTCTGGTGCGACACGACGATGAGCTGTGCGTCCTTGCGGAACTCTTGGATGAGCCCCAGGAAGCGGTGCAGGTTGACGTCGTCGAGCGCCGCTTCGACCTCGTCCATCACGTAGAACGGCGACGGCCGTGAACGGAACACGGCGAACAGGTACGCGAGCGCAGTGAGGCTGCGCTCGCCACCCGACAGCAGCGACAGCTTCTTGACGTTCTTGCCGCTCGGCTTCGCCTCGACCTCGATGCCGGTGTTGAGCATGTCGTCGGGGGCGGTGAGCTTGAGTCTGCCGACGCCACCGGGGAACAACAGCCCGAACAATTGGGTGAAGTTCTCGCTGACGTCCGCGAACGCCGAGGCGAACACGTTCTGGATCTCGGTATCGACCGCCGCGATCACCCGCGACAGCTCGCGACGCGTCGACCGAACGTCTTCGAGTTGCTCTTCGAGGAACGTGTGCCGGGCCTGGAGTTCGTTGAACTCCTCGAGCGCGAGCGGATTGATCGGACCGAGCAGGCGCAGCTCACGTTCCAGTTCCCGAACGCGACCGGCCGGGGTCGCACCATCGGGCAGCACCGGCATCGGGGCCGCTTCGGCCTCCGCCGGTTCGATGTCGAGCTCGCGCCGAAGCGTCTCGATCGCAGTTTCGAGACGAAGCTTCGCCTCGGCTTCGCCCAGCTCGGCCTGGCGAGCGCGCTCGCGCGACGCATCGAGCGTGTGCTCCTTCTCGCTGCGCTCTCGACGGTGCTGATCGAGTTCGGTGGTCAGTCCGCGCACCTCGTCGCTCTGTCGGCGGCGCTGCTCGACGAGGTCGGTGTGCAGCACTTCGACGACGTCGCGGTGAGCGGTGACCTGTTCGACCAGCCGGTCGATCGCGCCGATGTCACGCTCGATCGTGACACGTCGACCCTCCGCTGCGATGCGTGCCTCGGCATCGGCAGCAAGTCGACGCTCGGTCTCGTCGAGACGGCGTTCCAGCAGCTGCTGGCGCTCCTGCAACCCAGCGTTGTGCACCTCGAGGTCCTTGCGCCGCGAGGCGAGCGCGGCGGCACGAGATTCGAGTTCCGCGCGCAATTCGCCGCGGGCGCGAGCCGCGTCTGCCTCTGCCTGCTCGTCGGACTCCAGGGCAGGAAGCAGCGCTTCGAGCTCGGAGATGCGCTGCTCGTCGCGCACGATGTTGGCGGTGACGTCGTCGATCGACCGTTCGAGGTTCTCGAGCTCGGCTTCGGCTTCGCGATGCTCGCGCTGCGCCTGTGCCAACCCCTCGGATGCAGCGGTGAAACGCGCATCGTTTGCGTCGAGCCGGCGGGTCAACTCGGTCTCGGCGGATCGAGCTGCCTGCAGGGCCCGTTCGGATGCAGCGACGGCCTCGGTGACCCGAACGAGTTCCTCGGATGCGCCCTGGGCACGTTCGAGCGCGTCGTCGAGGGCCGCAGCGGTCGCACCGCTCCCGGCCGCTCCGACCCGCCAGCCGCTCAGGCCAAACCGGTCGCCGCCAGCGGTGACGACCACCGCGTCGGGATGACTCAACGCAGCATCGACGGCGGCGCCCAGATCGTCGACCCGCACCGCCGATCCGAGCAACCCGTCGAGCAACGCATCGACGCCGGGCCGGGTGGATCGGGCGTGGGGGCGGACGGCGTCGCCGACCCCCGGCGGCTGTTGGCCGGCGGGGCGCGTCCCGAGCGCGATCACTGCGCCACTCGTGTCGGAGCTGCGCAGCGCGTCGAGTGCGCGGCGACCCGCCAACGGGTCGTCGACGACCACGGCCGTCAACGACTCACCGAGCGCCGCTTCGACAGCGGGCTCCCATCCGGCATCGATCTCGATCAGGTCGAGCAGTGTGCCGAGCACACCTTCGACGCCAGCGAGGCGTTCGGCGCCGGCCCGGGCCCTGGCAGCGTCGAGAGCGAGTTCGAGAGCCTCGACCCGGGCCGCACAGCGCGAGGCCTCCTCGGCGGCGTCGTTGCGCAACGACTGGCGCGCCTCGTGAGCCGACAGGGCCTCGGCGAGCGCAGCTTCGGCGAGCTCGACCTCACCGACGAGCGGCTCCTCGATCGCGCCGGCCTCGTCGCAGTCGGCCCGGAACCGGACAGCGCGATCCGAACTGGCATCGCGCTTTGTCGCGAGCGAGTCGAATCGTTCGCGGAAGCGCCGGAGGTCGCCGGTGGACCGTTCGAGCGAGGAGCGCACCGAGCGCAGCTCGCCGCGCACTTCGGCCGCAGCACTGGCCGCTTGGGATCCCGACTGATCCGATCCGACGGCATCCATCATCTTCGAGCGCTCGAGGCGGAAGCTCTCCTCGTCGGCGATCAACGCCTCGGACGCCGGTTCGATCTCCGCGAGCGCCACGATCACATCGTCGAGTTCCGAGCGGAAGCGTGCAGCGTCTGCTTCGAGATTGGCGACGACGCCGGCATCGAGCAGCTGGCCCTTGTCGCGTTCCAACGATCGGCGTCGCTCGACCAGAACCGCAGCAAGACCGCGGGCGCGTTCTCGCAGCTGTTCGACACGCACCAGTCGGTCGCTCACGTCGCTGGCACCACGAGCCGACAGCTGCGCCTCGATGGCCATCACCTGGGTGTCGAGCGCGGCGAGCGCCGATTTCAGGTCGGACTCGACGGTGGCACTCTCGAGCCGGGTCGTGGCCAGCGCCTCGAGCTTCGCCCTCCATGAAGCGATCTCACGCCCGGAGACGAATGTCTTGACCTCGGTGAGCTCGGCGATCAACGACCCGTGGCGTTCGGCTGCCTGCGCCTGACGCTCCAACGGGCGCAACTGGCGGCGAACCTCGCGCAGGAGGTCCTGGACGCGCAGCAGGTTCGCTTCGGTGGCGTCGAGGCGGCGTTCGGCCTTCTCCTTGCGCTTGCGGAACTTGAGGACGCCAGCGGCCTCTTCGATGATGGCCCGACGTTCCTCGGGTCGAGCATTGAGCACGGCGTCGATCTGCCCCTGGCTGACGATCACGTGCTGCTGGCGTCCGACGCCCGCGTCGGAGAGCAGGTCCTGCACGTCGAGCAGTCGACACGGGACGCCGTTGATCGCGTACTCGGAATCACCCGTGCGGAACAGCACGCGCGTGACGGTGATCTCGCTGAGTTCGACACCCAGCGTGCCATCGGAGTTGTCGATGGTGATGCTGACCTCGGCACGCCCGAGCGCCGGGCGCGACGCCGTCCCCGCAAAGATCACGTCGTCCATCTTCTGCGATCGCACGGCCTTCGGAGCCTGGGCGCCGAGCACCCACGCGATGGCGTCGACCACGTTCGACTTGCCCGACCCGTTGGGGCCGACGACGACGGTGACGCCGGGTTCGAGCACCATCGTGGTGCTGTCGGCGAACGACTTGAACCCCTTGAGGTTGAGACTCTTCAGGAACACAGCACCGGCGAAGTTACCCCGCGAAGTGCCGGCAGACCCGCACCCGCGTTGTTCATCGGTCGAACGCCGCACCCAATCCTGCGAAGGCCCAGTCGAGCTCCGGCGGAATCACCTGATCGAGCGGCCGGCGGAAGCTCAATGCCTCGAGCAGGTCGACCGAGCTGCCGAGGAGTTCGATCTCGGACCCCATCGTCCCGCCGGTCACGAGCACGTCGGCGGCGACCTCGACGTGGAAATTGGCATCCGGGTCGGACACCGAGACGTCGAAACCGGCGCCTCCCTTGGCGCCTGCTACGAGCGCCAAGGCCGGCGTGAGCGCCGCGACGTAGCGAAGGCTGGCGATCACCTCATCGGGTACCGCCTGAGGTGTCCGGCCGAGCGGGAGGGCGATGTCGCGTTCGTGGATCCAAGCGTCCCAGAGCGCGTGGTGCACCACGGCGCTGACGTTGACGTGGCCCGGTGGGGCCTCGGCCTGTTGGATCCAGTCCGCCGGCCGCAGACCGAGGAGGAGATCGGCGAGCGACTTCGACGAGGTCGCGAACGTCTCGACGATCTCGTCGGTACTCATTGTCGAGTCGGCGACCATCCGAGCCGGGGTTCGAACCGGGTCGAACGTCGCCAACATCTCCGTCGGTGCCCCGTCGACCCCCAGACGAATCGAGGCCTCCCAGAAGCCGTTGGTGGAAGCGAGATGCACGGCGACGTCCCGCGCCGACCATCCGTCGCAACGGCTCGGATGGGCCCACTCGTCCTCGGTGAGTTCCTGGATCATCGCGAGGAAGCGTCGGCGTTGACGGATGCATGGCTCGGCGACCGCCGCCGGGTCTCCGTCGAGCGCGATGATCGCAGTCGGTCCGTAGCGAGGTGTGAGGCGCATCGGCCCATGTTCGCAGCTCGAACGGTGCCCGTCATCCCTGACAGACCGGGCACCAGTGGGTGCCGCGACCGCCGGTCACCGAACGCCGCACCCACCCGCGACCGCACGTCAGGCACCGCTCCCCGCCGCGGCCGTACACCCGGTGATCGTCCTGATACGACCCGCCCTCCCCCATCAGATCGACGTACTGGGCGTCGCCGAGCGTCGAGCCACCCGCGTCGATGGCCTCGGTGAGCACATCGACGATCGAGCGGTGCAGCGCGGTGAGTCGTCGCCGGTCGAGGCTCGACGCTGGGCGCTCCGGTCGAAGGCGGGCACGGTGGAGAATCTCGTCGGCGTAGATGTTGCCGATTCCCGCTACGACGTGTTGGTCGAGCAGCAGCGGCTTGAGCGCCCGCGACGTAGTCCCGAACGCCTGTCGGAGGATCGCGACATCGAAGGGCTCGGCGATCGGGTCGACGCCGAGGCGAGCGAGTTCGGGCAGTTCGATGTCGACACGGTCGGGATCGAACACGACCACCTCGCCAAACGTCCGCGGGTCGACGAACCATGCTTCGTGGCGGTCGTCGAGATGCAGCACCACGTGGGTGTGCGCCGGACGTTGCGCCCCTGCCGCCGCCAAGAGCACCTGGCCGCTCATGCGGAGATGGATCATGCAGGTGTCGCCGGAATCCAACGGGAGCAGGAGGTACTTGCCGCGGCGATCTGCCGCTTCCACAACGGTGTCGCTCAGCCCGACGATGACGTCCTCGCGCGACGTGCGCCTCACGGTGCGTTCGCGCCCCACCTCGACGCGCTCGATCCGCCGTCCGACGAGATGGCGCTGCAATCCGCGTCGGACCGTCTCGACTTCGGGAAGCTCAGGCATCGAGGTTCACGGTGCGGCCGAGTTCTCAGCCGAGCGCGAGGCAGGCCTCGGTGGCAGCGAGCTGTTCAGCGGCCTTCTTCGACCGTCCGGTGCCGACGCCGAGCACCTCGCCGTCGACGAGCACTCGGGCGTGGAACGTCTTCGCATGGTCGGGTCCGTTCGACGAGAGCTCGTAGACGGGGGCACCGCGACCCAGGCGCGCGCTCAGCTCCTGCAGCTGGGTCTTCTGATCGAACTGCCCCATCGAGTCGGCCGAGTCCGGCATCCGGGGCACGACGAGTCGCTCGACCATCTCGTAGGCCGCCTCGGCACCACCATCGAGATACACCGCGCCGAGCACCGCCTCGAAGGCATCCGACAGGATCGACGGCTTGTCGGATCCGCCCGCGGCGGACTCGCCTCGGCCGAGCAGCACGTGCTCGCCGAGACCGATCACCTGGGCGACTTCGGCCAGAGCGATGGCGTTGACCACACTCTTTCGCAGGTCTGTCAACTGGCCCTCCGCCACCGGGTAGCGGTGGTAGACGAGGTCGGCAATCGCCCACCCGAGCACGGCGTCGCCGAGGAACTCCAGGCGTTCGTTGCTGATCGCGCCGGGGGTCTCCGCGCACCACGACCGATGCGCGAGCGACCGCTCGAGCAAGCTCCAGTCGACGAACCGGTACCCGATGCGCTCGGCCAGCGCGGCGAGACCGGGCGACGGTGGGTCGCTGGCGGTCACGTCGTGGTCATCCGGCGATCAGCTCGCCGTGGCGCGTTCGTGGACGTAGTCGATCGCGTCGCGCACGGTCTTGAGGTCTTCGAGATCCTCGTCCTCGATCCGAAAATCGGGGATCCGGTCGCCGAGCTGCTCCTCGAGCGCCTCGACGAGTTCGATCAATGCCAACGAGTCGGCGTCGAGGTCGTCGACGAACGACTGGCCCTCAGTGATCGTGGCCGGCTCGATCTCGAGGATGTCGGCGAGTCGGTCACGGACGATCTCGAAGATCTCGTCGCGTTCGAGTGGGGCGGAATCTGCTGGCACGGGCGCCGAGTGTAGTTGTCCGCGTGTTGTCGTCGGAGCGTTCAGGCCGCGTTGCCTGCGATTGCGGCGCGGATCTCGCCGACCATGTCGTGAGCCACCATGTCGCGTGCAACCCCGATGCCGTTGGCAATCGCGGTCTCGCCGGACGACCCGTGAGCGATGATGCAGACGCCGTCGACCCCGAGCAGCACGGCGCCGCCGTAGGTGTCAGGGCTGAGCGATTCGTACAGCGGCAGCAACGCCGGCATCAATGCGTCGGCATGCGGCTTGTAGTGCTCCTCGGCGGCGAACGCATCGAGCAGCGCTTTGATCACGACCCTCATCCCGCCTTCCAGCGTCTTCAACACCACGTTGCCGGTGAAGCCGTCGGTGACGCACACGTCGAGGTCGGCACTCATCACGTCACGACCCTCGACGTTGCCGATGAAGTTGAGATGCGAGGCGGCACCGAGCAGTTCGTAGGCCTCCTTGCGGAGGGTGTCGCCCTTGCCGGGCTCCTCACCGATCGACAACAGGCCAACCCGCGGCGCTTCGATGTCGAATCGATGACGTGCGTACACCGACCCCATCAGGGCGAACTGGACGAGCCATTCGGCCTGCACCTCGGAGTTCGCGCCGGCGTCGAGCAGCACGGTGGGCGTTGATCCGGGTACCGGGATCGGCGTGGCGATTGCGGGGCGCTTGACACCCGAGATACGTCCCATGCGCAGCAGCGCCGAGGCCATCGTCGCGCCGGTGTTGCCGGCCGAGATCATGGCGCTGGCGCGTCCGTCTCTGACGGCCTCGGCCGCGCGAACGAGCGTTGAGTCCTTCTTGCGGCGCACGCCCTGCGCCGGGTCGTCATGCATGCCGATGACCTCGGTCGCCTCGATCAGATCGAGCACCGAGCCATCGGCACCTTCGCGACCGGCGAGGTCGGCGGGACCGACGAGGACAATGGGGATGCCCGAGGCAGCAGCCTGATGAGCTCCGGCCAGGATCGGCCCGGGAGCATCGTCGCCGCCCATGGCGTCGACGGCGACGGGGAGCATGGGAGTGCTCAGGAGATCAGCCGACGTCGACGACGACGCGGTCGCGATACCAGCCACACGACGGGCACACCACGTGCGGTGTCTTGGCGTTACCGCACCGCGGACACAGGCTGCGGGCCGGCGCGTGGAGCTGCCAGGCGCTCGCGCGACGGCTGCGGGTCTTCGACTTCGAGGTCTTCTTCTTGGGAACGGCCATCGTTCGCTTCCTGGTTCTCGGGGACGGTCATCGTGCGACCGGTACTGGATTCGGGGCCCGATTCGGGCACACCGTGCCGCAACGGCCGCATCACGTTATCGGGGGGCAGCGCCATTGCCATCGGCCACGGCCATCTGAAGAACGCTCACCCGTCGGGATCGAACCCTTCGAGGGCGGCCCAGCGGTTGTCGCGGACCGAGCTGTCACACGAGCACTCGGCGCTGTTGCGGTCGACGCCGCAGACGGGACACAGCCCGGCGCAGTCCTCGCGGCAGACCCGCTCGGTCTCGAGTTCCAACAACGCAGTCTCACGAACGAGCGGGGCGAGATCGAGCTGGCCGTCCTCGATCAGGTATGCATCGGGATCGAGCGGCTCGATCTGGTAGAGCTCGTCGACGACGCCGAGGGCCGTACCGGAAACGCCGACGAGGCAGCGACGACACACCGTGGCCCAGTCGACGCTGACGGTGCCGTCGACGTCGATGCCGTCGTTGCGTGCCGTCAATCTCAATTCGACATGGATGTCGCCGACGAGGCGCTCGTGCTCGACGTCGAGCGGAGCAGCGGCGATGTCGACGGTGACGTCGCGAACTGCGCCGGGCTGGCGCAGCAGCTCGACGGCATTGATCCGCAGTGGGCGCAGAGGGTCGGCCACGGGCCCGAGCCGATCAGTGATCCTGATCGAAGAAGCCCTTGGTGGGATCGTCTTCCTCGATCGAGTTCGTCTCGTCGACGGCGCCGCCGATCGAGAGCCGTTGACGGCCTGCGCCCACGGTCTTCTGCAGCTTGTCGATCAGGATCTCGAACGAGCCGAGTCGCTGATCGAGGAAGTCCTCGGTCTCGTGCTTCAGGCGCCGCGAGTCGGCTTCCGCGGTCTCCATGACCTGGCGGGCGCGCTGCTCGGCGGCACGAACCACCTCGGTGCGCTGCACCATGCGTTCGGCGCGCACTCGGGCAGCTTCGAGCAGTTCGTCGGCTTCGCGGCGGGTCTTGGCGACGAACTCCTGGCGTTCCTTGAGCATCCAGCGCGCCTGACGCAGCTCTTCGGGGAGCCGGTGCAGCGATTCCTCGAGGAGCTCGATCATTTCGTCACGGTCGATGCGGGGCGATGACGACAACGGCATCGTCGGCGCGGTCGCAACGATGTCGATGGCCCGACGCAGCAGCGTTTCGGCGTCGCCGACGAAGCCACCGGGCACGCCAGGATCCGGGTACTCGTCATCGATGTCGTCATAGGCGCCGTCGCCGTCGTCGTAGCTCATGGTTGGCTCAGTTCTTCTCGCTGCCGTTCACACGGCGCAATGCATCGGCGACGTGCGCCGGGACGAGATGGTCGATGGATCCACCGTACTTCGCGATCTCGCGCACGAAGCGGCTGCTGATGTACCCGAGATCGGGCCGGCTGGGAAGATACACGGTACGGACGCCGGTCACCGCGTGGTTGTTGTGGGCCATCTGCTGTTCGATCTCGAAGTCGCCTGCGGTGCGCAGGCCTTTCACGATGAAGTCGACGCCGGTGCGCTGGGCCGCCTGGACAGCGAGGCCGGTCTCGGCGACGACGCTCACACCGTCGAGGTGAGCGAGGGCGGCGTTCGCCATCTCGACCCGATCGTCGATGGCGAACAGCCCTGACGGCTTTGCGTGATTGTGCATGATGGCGACCACGACCGAACCGAACAACTCGTGCGCCTGCTCGATGATGTCGACGTGGCCCAGATGGATCGGATCGAAGCTCCCCGGGTACAGCACCCGCAGTGACGTGCTCATTGAGTGTCAGACCCTACTGCTGTCTCGCCCATCGGCAGGTCGACGGTGCGCTCGAGGAACGTGACGCGGGTGCGCCCGTACTTCCGGTCGCGGAGCACGGTCCAGCCGGCAGGGGCGACCACGGCAGATCCAGATTCGGCGACAACGAGGTCGGCGTTGATCCGGCTGAGCAGGCTGTCCCACATGTCGAAGTCGTAGGGCGGATCGGCAAAGACGATGTCGGCGTCGATCGTTCCTGCGACGGACAACGCGTCAGCGCCGAGCACCTTGGTGCGGTCGACCAGATCGAGCGCGTCGAGGTTGCCGTTCAACGCTCGCAACGCTGCGCGATCTCGTTCGACGAACACGCAACGCGCCGCGCCGCGCGACAGTGCCTCGATTCCGACTGCGCCACTGCCGGCGAACAGATCGGCCACGACTGCGCCTTCGAGCACCCCCGAACTCCCGAGCGAGTTGAAGATCGCTTCGCGCACCCGGTCGGTGGTCGGCCGCGTCGACGTCCCGTCGGGCGTCACCAGTCGGCGTCCACCCAGTTCTCCCGCCACAACGCGCATGCGAGCGAGGATACGCACAGATGCGCACCGGTCGTCAGCGACCGGCAAGACTGGTGGCGTGCTGACGCCGACGCCACAGATCACCTGCATCGACTGCGGCGGACGCTGCTTCTTGTTGTCGCATCCACCGGAGGACGGGATCTGGGAACCTGGCGACGTGATCGCCTATCGGTGCGAGGACTGCCTCGACCGATGGGACCTCGTGATGTCTGACGAGGACGACGCCGAGATCGCCCGCGGCGACACTCCATCCGGATTCTCGTGAACTCGTGAGGGAACTCCTCCCGCACGAGTTCATGGGAATGTCTGACGAACGGAGCTCAGCTCTTCGCGAGAAATGCTTCGTCGGATTCGCTGAACACCAGATCGAGTTCGTCGGCCAGGTCCGGGTGGCCTGCCAATTCAGGATCAGCGTCGACGATCTCGAACGCCGCCTCACGAGCGAGTGCCACCAAGTTCCGATCGCGTCGCAACGACGCGAGCTTGAGGTCGCTGCGGCCCTTCTGCGCCGTCGACATCAGCGTGCCCTCGCCGCGCAGATCGAGGTCGATCTCGGCGAGTTCGAACCCGTCGGTCGTCGCCACGAGCGCCTCAACTCTCGGATTGCCCACCGGGTCGCCCGGCTCGTTGCGTTGCTGGGTGACCAACCAGCACGTCGATGCGTGCTCGCCGCGACCGACACGCCCGCGGAGCTGGTGGAGCTGGGCGATTCCGAACCGGTCTGCGTCGATGATCGCCATCACGGTTGCGTTCGGAACGTCGACGCCAACCTCGATGACCGTCGTCGCGACAAGGACGTCGAGCTCGCCGACGCGGAACGAATTCATCGTGGCCTCCTTCTCCGCTGACGTGAGACGACCGTGCAGCAGACCAAGTCGGAGACCGGACAGTTCGTCGTGGGCCAGCCGCTCGAAGGTCTCCTCGGCCGACGCCACTTCGAGCTTCTCGCTCTCGCCGATCAGCGGACACACGACGTAGGCCTGTCGACCATCGGCGACCTGGCTGCGAATGTCGGCCCACACCTCGGCCTCGAGCAGCGGACCGTCAGCCCACTTCGTGACGATCGGAGTGCGGCCGGGGGGCAGTTCGTCGAGCACACTGACGTCGAGGTCGCCGTACACGGTCATCGCCGCTGTCCGCGGAATCGGTGTCGCGGTCATCACGAGCATGTCGGGCACGGCCCCGCCAACGGTCTTGGCCCGCAATGCAGCTCGCTGCTCGACGCCGAAACGATGCTGCTCGTCGACGACGACCGCACCGAGGCTTGCGAAGTCGACGGCGTCCTGGATGAGCGCATGGGTGCCGATCACGATGTCGACCGATCCGCTGGCGAGACCTGCGAGCACCTCCTTGCGGTCCGATCCGGTCACCCGGTTGGTCAACAACTCGACACGCAGGGGCCGATCGCCGAACAGGTTGCCTGGGTCCGGAACGCTGACCCCGGACAACAACGCACGAACACCGCTGGCGTGCTGCTCTGCGAGGACCTCGGTCGGCGCCATCAACGCTGCCTGATGACCGCCTTGAACCGCGACCATCATCGTGTCGACCGCCACGACCGTCTTGCCAGAACCCACATCGCCCTGCAGCAAGCGGTGCATCGGATGCGGCGCAGCGAGATCGTGCTCGATCTCGCTGATCGCTCGCTGCTGCGCATCTGTCAGCGGGTAGGGAAGCGCGTCGTGGAACCGCTGGACGAGGTCACCCGACAGGTCGTGCGCAATCCCTCGTTGGTCGCGCTCCATCGCGCGTTTGCGCAGCACCAGCACCAGCTGGACACGCAGGAGTTCATCGAATGCGAGGCGCCAGCGTGCTTGCTCCTTGTCGCTGATCGACTCGGGAAGATGGATGTTCGACAGCGAATCGAATCGGCTGATGAGGTTGAGGCGCCGCAGGATCGGCGACGGCATCGGGTCGGCGATGCCACGCTCTCGACAGCGCCGCAGCGCCTCCTCGACCCAGCCGGCGATCTCCCACGTGTTGATCTGCACCTTCTCGCTCTGCGGATAGATCGGCACGATCCGCCCCGTGCGGTCACCGATCAGGTCGACAACCGGGTTCGCCATCTGCAGACCGCCGCGGTACACGTCGGCCTTGCCGAACAGCGCGATCTGCAGGCCCTCGCGGAGTTGGCGTTCTCGCCATGGCTGGTTGAAGAACACCACCTCCATGCGGCCTGAACCGTCGCCGACATTGACGTTCACCATCGTGCGACGGTTCCTGGTGACTCGTTTGGTCACGGACCGGACGGTTGCCAAGACCAGCGCTTCTTCACCGGGCTCCAGGTCGGCGATGCGCGCTTCGTTCGACCGGTCAACCCATCGACGTGGGTAGAAGGTGACCAGGTCCAACAGGTTGTCGACGCCGATCGTTGCGAGCGCCGTGCGCTTCTTCTCGCCGACGCCCTTGAGTCGACCGACGTCGATCTCGGCGAGTTCGCGGAACGACAGTGCGTTCACTCGACTCCGAAGAGGTAGGGATAGAGCGGCTGGCCGCCCTGGTGCACATCGACGTGGATGTCGCCACGGTGATCGCCCAGCCAGCCGACGATCTGATCGGTGACCGCAGCGTCTGCGTCGACGCCCGTCACCATGGTCACGAGTTCAGCGGATTCGCCGACGATCACGTCGAGCAACGCCATCGCGGCACCTTCGACCGACGGGGCGACCGCGACGATGCCGTCGCCACGCACCAGTCCGAGCCAGTTGCCTTCGACGATCGCGCCGACGCTGCTCGCGCTGTCGCGTACCGCCCGGGTCACCTCGCCGGTCACGACCGAGGCTGCTGCGTCCGCCATCTCGCCGGCATTGTCGTGCGCCGAGGCATCGGCGTCGTACGCGACGAGCGCGGCGAGCGCCTCCGGCATCGAGCGGGTGGGCACCACGACGACGGTCTTCTCGGTGAGCGCGTCGAGTTGCTCGGCGACCGGGATGATGTTCTTGTTGTTCGGCAGCACCACCACCTGGTCGGCGTTGACTCGCTGCACGGTCTCGAGCAGCTCGGCCGTCGACGGGTTCATCGTCTGGCCGCCTGTCACCACGCCCTGCACACCCAGCTGGGCGAACAACTCGACCAGCCCGCTGCCCGAACACACCGCGACCACGGCGGTCGTCACCGCGGGCAGCGCATCGGCGACCGGAGCAGCGAGCGCGGTCGAGGCCAGTTCGGCCTCGCGCTTCGCGTGCTCCTCGTCGACTTCCTCGAACAGGTCGGAGATGCGAATCGACTTTGGCCGTCCGCCCAGATCGAGCGCTACTTCGACGGCGGCACCGATGTCGTTCGTGTGCACGTGGCAGTTCCACAGACCATCTCCGCCGACGA
>Ga0307379_10001813_pt1 | contig 32673 bp, 31 predicted proteins | sample UN2MG_FD_202237 | JGI IMG/M metagenome (GOLD analysis project Ga0307379, IMG submission 202237) | Soil microbial communities from Risofladan, Vaasa, Finland - UN-2 | ecosystem: Environmental > Terrestrial > Soil > Coastal area > Acid sulfate soil | place: Finland: Risofladan, Vaasa | collected...
AATAGTGAGTTCTGTAGTACTCATATACAACCTCCTTGGATATGGGATTTGGCTAATCCCTTTATATCATATCCTCTGGAGGTTGTAAATTTATCTAATTCCTAAAACTCGAAATTCGCTCTATTTATATAAAGATGAAGTCATGGCTGCCCCTAAAAAGCTTTTCTTAATCGCCACCTGCAACCCCTTATGCGCGTCAGATACCACAAGCCACACATCCTCAAGACCGCGTTTCTTGAGCTTGTTGAACAGCTGCCTATTCGTCTTCTCAGTCTCCCCAGACACTGGCTCTACCGCAAGGATTGCCATTATCCCACAACGATTTATACCTGTCACGATTAACACCGCCATGCTTATTACTCTCCCGTCCTTCCGGATCTTCTCGTACATCGCATCGATCCACAATACCGGATACTCTCGCTCCAGCGCCCTCGTCCGAAAGACCTCCACACCCTTTTGGAGGGCTGAAAATAGCCATAGAAATAGGGGTTTTCATAGATACGTACTTTTAATTGTATGTTATGTAATAAGTTACATTAGAAGGAAAATTAGAAAACAAGCCTTTCATAACTCATTGTCATATAGTCATTTATGAGTTTTGTGAAGGGTTTAAATATTAAATAAAAGGAGGTTTAAAATGAAAAGTAAAAATTTAAAGCTACTTATTGTGCTAATCGTTATCATTATGGGCTCGAGCTTTTTCCTTATCGGAGCAAAGGGAACAGAAGAGAAAAAGCCTGAGGAGGAGGCTGTTGAGGAGGAATATACGATTCCTGCATCCCATATTGTCCTGGGAAACTATCCGGTTTTCGATCTAGCACCATGGGTTGCTGCAGAGGAATGGGGATACCTTGAGGATATGAACATCACTCTAGAGCATAAGGTTTTCCCGGATGAGAGGAGCGGGTTGCAGTCATTAGCAAGTGGATCAAGCCACCTTCAATTAATGGGAGATTTATCTTTGGTTGGAGTTGCTCCGACATTTACCGATTTCCGTGCGGTTTTTGTACCCAATGTCTTCCAGGGCTTCGCACCGCTTATTCGACCTGATGGCGAGCTAAAGACATTTGAGCAAATGAAAAAGGAGATCTCCGACCCCAAACAAGCCCTTCGTGCCACCTGTGCTCAGGTTAAGGGAAAGACATGGGTTGCCCAGCTAGGCGCTTCACATGAGACTACCGTCGATGCAACTCTAGAGATGGCCGGTCTCACAAGGGATGACCTTAATTTCATTGATATTGGACCTGCAGAAGGAGCAACTGCATTCCTCAGAGGAGAAGGGGACATCTACCTTGGAGATGTTCCGAATCGTTATCGTCTCGAAGAGGAGGGTATGGTTCCTCTGGTAACCGCCGGTGACCTCGGGCAAAAAGCCGCCGCGTACATCACTATTGTCGGAAACAAACAGTGGTTGAGCGAACAAGATAATGAAGATGCGCTTCTGCGACTTAATCTAGTGTGGTTTAAAGCGCTTGACGAACTCAAGGCCGGTGGACCACGGGCCGAGGAAGCGTTCCAGGGAATTGCCGATTGGGTGAATAAGGGTGCTGGAACGAGTTTTTCAGCAGATGCTGCTGAGTTCATCTTCTGGAACATCTACATCCCACAGCCGTCATTCGACGGGATGGAGAAGGTGTTTTTTACGCCTGGGGTACCCTTTAATTGGTCAACCCGGCTTCAGTGGGGAGTGGGGGTTCGCGAAGACCAGGGTCAAATAGAACCCGGGGAAGTTGACCCCGAGAGCATAACCGTGAATGAAGACCTGTTCAAAAAGCTTCAGGTCTACAAAAAGCAAGCAGAGATTGGAATCTCAGAGGGCGGTCCGAACGCAGAATTAGCAGAGGAGTTTTATGATCAAGGTTACTATCTGGACGCAGCCAGGGTTTTGGAGCAGTAGCTCGGAGTGAATAAATAGTTCAGGATAGCTACATTTTTACAAAACAAACCACTATGGACGAGACAAAAATAGAATTAGAGTACAGAGGAATCTGCCATTGGTTTGGAGCTGGAACAGATAACGAGCTCCTTGTTCTGGATGGTATAGATTTAGCAGTGAAGGACAAGGAGTTCGTTTCTGTCATCGGCCCATCCGGCTGTGGCAAATCGACCATGCTTTACATCGCGGCAGGATTTATCCAGCCTAGCAAAGGGGTTGTCTTACACGATGGGGTTCCTATAACGGGTCCGGACCGCGATCGAGGAATGATATTCCAAGCTGATGCGGTCTTCCCATGGCTGACTGTTCAAAAAAATGTCGAGTTTGGTCTAAAACGTCAAGGCATACCTAAAGCAGAGCGTGAAGCGATTGCCCACGAGTACATCTCCCGTGTTGGATTGACAGGATGGGAGCAGCGATACCCGAAGGAACTCTCCGGTGGTATGAGGAAACGTGTAGATGTCGCTCGTGTCTTTGCGAATAACCCCTCCGTTTTTCTTCTAGACGAGTCTTTTGGTCAACTCGACACTCAAACCAAGGAACGCCTTCAGATTGAACTGCTTCAACTTTGGGCACGAGAGCAAAGGACCGTCTTATTCGTCACTCATGACATAGAGGAGGCAATATTTTTAGCTGATCGCGTGATCGTTATAAGCCCACGCCCGGCAAAGTGTATTGAGGAATTAGGCATTCCGTTCAACCGGCCACGAAAGTTAGAATTGAAGATGGAATCAGATTTCCAGGATATTCGCCGCGAACTTACAAAAATGATCGTACCAGACATTAATCGATCCTTTACAAACTAAGTTATAAAGAAGAGGGTTTTCAATTTTTTCAATAGATTACTGCCTTTTGAGTTCATATCCTTGCTGTCAGGGTGAATGCAGTGGTGCCAAGGATTGGAGACTCACACAATGAAATTACAGCCTGCAGAGATTGAATGCCCTCTGGACATCTGGTACGAATCACCCTTTCTAACTGGAAATTCTTGGGGAGCAACAACAAAAAAACTTCTTCACTCACTATTTCGTTTTCAGAACATGGTAAGGAGAGTATTCGTATGACCAGGCTACGTAATTTGTTATTGATCGTATTTAGCCTATTCAGTTTTGTGATTCTCTGGAATGTGTCATCGTACTTCAAGTTAATCCCCTACTTTCCGGGTATGCCCGATGTTTTCGGGGCGATCTTGAAGAATTACAAGTTTTTAGCATCGGCTGCGGTCGTCACGACTCGCCGCGCGATGCTGGGACTTTCCATAGGACTCCTGGCCGGCGTTACTGGTGCTCTGTTTCTTGCATGGAGCAGTGTAGCTAATGCAGTTATGGATCCATATATCTCATTAGCTAAATCTACTCCGTCTCTCGCCCTTATTCCCGTGTTCATTCTCTGGTTTGGTTTGGTGGAAACCGCTCGTATAGCTTTCGTGGCAGCTGCCTGTTTCTTTATTGTGTTCGTATCCGCAGCGGAAGCTATACCGAATGTGCCTAAGGTGTATCAGTGGTCCGCATCAACCTTGGGCGCATCGAAAGGTGATATCTATCGAAGCGTCGTGCTCGCATCCATTTTCCCGCATTTGTTCGGGGGGATTCGTAATGCAGCGACTCTATCGTTTGCGGCCGCCGTTGCATCCGAATTCATCGGAGCCCAGGATGGCCTTGGATATGCCCTGATCCATTTCGGCATCAACTATAGAATGGACAAAATGATAGCGGTCGTCGCGATTATCACCCTGCTCGCTGCTATAGCTGATCAATTGATCAATATCCTGCGGAGGACCTTCCTTCGCTGGGCCGAGGAAAAATAAGAAAATGAACATTCTTGGAGTATTGGGATGACAAGAGTTAGATCCAAGCCTTGGATAGCTTTTATCCGCCGATCAAAGACGCGTCATATTCTGCTTGGGTCGCTTGGTATTGCCATAGGGCTGGGAGTATGGCTCGCTTTGGTATATTTCAAACTCGTGCCTAAATATGCTCTTCCAACCCCGGTAGAATTAGCAAAGCTATGGCAAAGTGAGTCTCCTAGCTTGCTCTACAACATCTGGCTAACGGTGATGCGATCGCTTTGTGGATTTGCAGTGGGCAGTATTATGGCCCTGTTTGTCACATTTGTCAGAAGCTGGGTTCCTGTGATAGACACCTTCTTAGAACCGATTGTCCAAATTTTCAAGCCTGTGCCCCCGTTAGTCCTATCACCATTTATGATTATTTGGTTTGGTTCCGACAATGAAGGGGTCATTGCTCTGGCCATTTGGGGTTCGTTCTTTCTCATGCTTATTGAAGGCCATGAGTCCCTGAAAGCAACCCCACTTGTGTACATCCGGGCTGCCTCGACTCTCGGTGAAAATAAATGGGGTATGCGCTGGCGGGTGATGTTCCCGACGGCTATACCGCATCTCATTGGGGCTATGAGGATCACCTTACTACTCTCGATCAACCTGGTTATTCTTGGAGAATTCTCAGCAGCCGCCGGCGGTATTGGAGAGGTAATAGTACACGGCTATCGCTTTCTACGGCCGGACCTTCTTTTCTTCGGTGTGCTTGTTGGGATTGCCGTTTCTGTTGTCCTCGATATACTCGTGCGTATTGTAAGTATCCGACTGCGAAGATGGGTCTAAGAAAAACCCTCAAAAGGAGATACATAGAGACAATGGAAAAAACATCTGAATGGCTGATCGGTTTACAAGTTTATGCCTACGATGTTAACGATGAGGGTGCCGATGCAGTTGTTAACGCTGCTCTGCAAATTGGCGCCGGCATTATCTTTGTGGCGGTTTCCTATCTCGATCACATAACAACTACCAAGAAGGGTCGTGCCCCAACTTTACAGCACAACCCACACCGACAGAAGCACGGTATCGAGGCATATATTCACCCCACAGCAGATCGCTATCCACCGAGACTTGTACCGCCGGTAGGCGATGACCCTGGCCTTGATGGAGATGCAGCGTATGAGTCGCTAAAGCAAGCGGCTGAACCCTATGGCATCACAGTGATTCCTTGGGTCTTATTCCTGAGTCAACGGGTTGCGGAACACGTACAGGAAACTCAAGTGGTAAACGCCGCAGGTGATTTTATCAAAGGTTGGTTGTGCCCAAGCAGACCAGACACTATTCGGTTTGTACAGGGACTTGTCGAGGACATTATAGAGAAGCACCATCCCCCAGCGATATTCATCGACGGAGTTCGGTTTCCGGAACCCGGCCCTCACGGCCTGATCGATTTCTGCTCTTGTTTTTGCGATTCTTGCTATGCGGAAGCGAAGGCCCGAGGGATAGACCTTGAGATTGCTCGCCGCTCTCTGATTCGCCAAGTTGAGGCTCTCAAAAAAAATCCTAAGGCATTCGTCGAAGAGGCGTTGGTCAACCTATCCTCCGGTTTCGGAATGCTTCGGAAGATAGCGACCCAAAGTTCGATCCTGGACTGGCTTCGCTTCCGGCATTCTATGATTGAACGTCTGATTGCAACCATTAAGCAAACGGCTAATGGTCGCACCGAACTCTGGCTTGATGTGTGGCCACCATCGTATGGTTGGTTACTCGGACAAGATCTTTCCCTAATGGCCCCTTATGCCCAGGTGACAAGACCATTCACCTACCACCGGTTAGGTGGCGGTGCCGATATACCAGGACTCATTGGCTCAATCTCGCCTAATCATGATATTCAGCAAGCTCTGTACAGACTCTTCCAAGCCTTTTTCAACTTCCCTGGTCCATCCACTTTTGAGGAGTTCCTTGAAAGGGGCCTTGACCCAGAGTTCATCACAGTTGAGTCGGTTCTCACCAAGGAAATGCTAGCCGGTCATTCCAAGATGCTGGCTGGCTTGCAAATCTGGCATGTGGGTAAGGATGGAGTTCGCTCAGCTCTTGAGTACGCCTGTAGGGCTGAACCAAACGGTGTTGTTATCCACTGCTATGGTTGGGCAACCTCAGATGAAATTAGCGCTGCTGGGCAGTGGTTTAAGGATCGAGGCATCGTCTGAACCGGGAATCTATGATAGGAACAAATACATGCACATATGCCCAACTGTCTGCCATAACCGGATCCATATTTGAGGGATACTATCTCTAGCCGGTTCTCCCCGATTGTGGCTGTCTCCAGAGCCACTTTTTTTTGTAAATAATTGAGTTCACTCAAAAAAGGTTTTATTTGTCCATATCTGAATTGATAGTGGCAAAATTATATTTTCAGCCTGATGGAAATACTCTCGAAACTACGATTTTTAGGCAAAACATGAAAGATGAGGGTCAGGTCTTCACAGGCTGTTGCCCAAACAGCAAAAATGCCAAGAATAACACTTGAAACCCACAATCATTTCGAATAGATTTATAGCAACCAAAATCATCCGGAGCCTTACCATGATGGGTTATCAAAGGAACAATCAACAAAAATTATTCTTAAGAGTTCAACTTCATTGATCTAATATTTTGCAAGTTATCTTAAATCGGTCGCCAGCTAGATTTTTTACTACTCTATCGAGGATCCTGCGCGATTACTACTTGATAGGAACCTTTATCGACATCCTTAAACAAACCTACCTGTTCTTGGATCCCTAGGTCTATAGGGAACCCTACGACGAACAGCTGAGTAGTATCTTCGACTTGAGAACATCCTGTCCGACGCCTCCTTATTAGCTTTCACCTCTTCTGTAAGTTTTTTCATTCTGTTTTCTTGGCGTTTTTCTTCGGCTTCCTCTACAGCTTTTAAGAACTCCGGATCTTTCACAAACCACCTCCACATGGTCGTCCTGTGAATGCCGATACACTCGAGCATTATTGAATACGGAACTCCCTGCATGATATAATCACATATTGTATCCTGGAACTCTTTCGTTAACTTGCTTGGCCGACCGCGTTTTCTCTTCATATTTCCTCGACTTATGGACTTTTTATGACTTTTATGTTGCAAAAATCAGCTTTTCGTCTCAGATATGACAGAGTATTATTTTCATTCGCTTCTTGTATTACTCAAATTTCTGTTTCTTCAGTTACTGAAGTGTCGTAGGTGCATGCTTTAGTACTCTGATTGTCGTACTGACAATGCTATCGTAAGCATAAATCCTATGCTTCACTTTTAAGAATATTGGACACTGCATATTTTTTCCTTCAATCAGATCCAATTTTTTCCCGGTTATCCTTAATCGCCCTCCCCCAGCCTGCCTCGGGGGGGACCAAGGGAGGTTTTTAAAACTGCTCTCTGGGAAGGGAATAGAGGCTAAATATGACGGATGACACTTTATGACGGCTTGTTTTATAATAGACCGTATAATAAAAATATTTTATATACAACTATATAGAAAAACGTTGTCATAACCCGTCATGTGTCATAATTCAAAGAATCTTGAAGTCATGTCTCTCCCATACTTTATGCCATGTTCCAACAGCTTCGCCTTGAATACTCTCTGATACAGAGGCTTCTCTCCCACGCCGTCACACCATTCCTTGTATTCATCATATAGTGCTTGTGCTGCTACTTTGTGTTTCTGCAGAAGACTATCACTGATGAACTTCTTTATTGTGTCCTGGTCCTCTCTATATTCCTGTGTCGCTTTTTTTATTTCTTCACAGGTCCCCAGGCCATCACCTGTCCAGAGCGACGTACCATCGAGAGCCCAGTTTAGTATACCGTCGAGTTCAGCTTCGAGCCTCTGTTTTAATTTTTTATCCTGCTGCTCTTCTGAGAAGTATGCTTTGAAAGGTACAAGTTTTATACGGTTCCATATAGCATTATCCGTGCCTTTAATGCGAGGTTTATGATTTGTAGAGAACCAGATCTTAAACTCTGGATAAAAGTCAAACCATTCGCCCCGCATAAAGCGGGCACTGATCGGATCGCCTCCGGTCATGCGCTTAATACGCCCCTCATCAAGCCGCCTCTCTTCATTACCTTCAAATGCCGTGACAAACCTCGCCGCTTTCAACCTAGCCAGATCATTGGGTATAGACTGGCCGTACTTAGAGTACAAAGTCTCTGCCGGTGTAGACAAAGCATAATCACTGAGGAGCGTTGAGATAATATTGAGGAAAGTTGATTTACCATTCCAGCCTTTTCCATATAGGATAAAAAGACAATGCTCTGAAGTATCTCCAGTGAGAGAATAGCCGACGGCTCTCTGCAGAAAATCTATTTTATTCTGATCTCCCATCATAATCTCATTTAAAAATTGCAGCCATAAAGGACAATGTGCAGCTTGCTTAAAATTAACAGGAATTATTCTGGTGATGAGGTCCCCAGAATTGTGTCCTCTAATATGGATATTTTTTAATTCTATGGTTCCATTTCCTACATTAAGTAGAAACGGATCACAATCAAGATTAGAAGGATCGATCGGGATACCATATTTGTGACGCGAGAGTTTGATCATATTGGTAATGTTGATGTAGGATTCAGACTTTAAAGCGAATTTTGCGATTTGCTTTCTTTTTTCGGACTCTTTAATAGTCGCAGCTTGGCTATAAATCGATTGAATTACTTTATCAGATAAGGTGTAAAGCATGCCTTTCTCGTCTTTCTCCCAGAACTTGCCATTCCATACGAGCCATTTTTTCCATTTGTGACAGTATCTGATTTGATCCCCAAAGAGCTGATAAAGGTGTTCCGCATTACCCGAATCAGACAAAGTAAAATCATTAATTTTTTCTTGCTCATCTTCTTCAACCTCTAATGGATCAAATTCCGTTGGATTTTCCCAAGGATCTACTTTCCCAGCCATAATCCCTTCTCAACAAAACTTTCATGATTAACATTTTTTCAACTTATAACTCTTCCATATATACCTAAGACAGCATGTTAGAAAAAAGCCAATTCATTATATTTTAAGTAGTTATAGGAAAATATAAAAAAATAAAGTAATTTAAATAAGAGCATCGAATTAATCGCTCGGCCTTCCCTATATATAAGGTGTTTCCTTTACGCATTAAGTAGACATTTCATGAGTAATTTTCTCTTACTTGATTTTTACGAGCATTTTGGTACTTTTCCTTTTTGGGTGATAGTGGTTTTTCAGAAAATCATTAAAATCCAATGGGGTAATCCTAAACTCTTGCGGACCTAGCTTATAGTAAGCGAGAAGTCCATTATACATCCAATTGAAAACCGTCTGCTTACCTACTTGGAGTTGTTTTGCTATATCAGAGGGCTTGAGATATTTTTCTCTTTCTCTTGATACTTTATCAATTCTTTCACTATACTTTTGAAGAGCTTTTTCAATGGCTTGGTCGACCATCATCTGAAAATCTGTTTCAAACCCGCTCAAATTCTTTCTTTCCCTTTTCCAACAATTCATTAAGATTTGTTTTAGAGAGGATATCTATTACAAGATGGTTTAAAGAAACTTCGTTATAAAACGCTACTTCTTTTAGTTTCTTATGTAAGTTAGTAGACATCCTGATGCACAATGTTTTGAGTGTTTGTCGTTTTAAATCTTTCATAATTATCCTCCCCTATTGTGCTTATGGTGCCATTGGCACCATAATAATATAATGATATAATCAAGTCAAGAAAAATTTGACAAATCATTGTGTCAATGGTATCATTAGCACCATGAAAACAGAGGAAAATAAGGAAATAGAAATTCACAGGTATGGTCTCAGAATACCAAAGAGAATTTTCAAATTGATAGAAAATATGGCCTGGGAATCACGCCTTTCTATCAATTTCATGCTCAATGACCTTATAGTATATGCTTTAGAAAAAAAGCTACGTGATCATAAACTTGATGTATCTTTGGCCTTATATGATGGAAGTTTACATTATAGAGATGATCTCAAATGGATCACAGAAGTTTATGAAAATGATTCAATTAAGTTTGAAGAGCTGCTCTTTGAAATGTTCGAAATCTTCCGTGAATATAGGGATTGGAAGGATGCAAACACTTAAAATCATGTGCAATACCCACAATATTGAGTAAGAAGAGAATAATCGATATACAGGAGTGAGCCTCTCCGGGGTCTTTCAGGAAGATGGGCGGGCGAACAGTATGGGGGCAGGTTAAGACTCTGCGTGAATAAATGGTCCTACTACTGCAGGGACGACTGCATTGTGTATTTTCTGTAGTAAATCTAGGGATTATTCTCGAAATTATGTGGTATAAATAATTACTTCTGTCATGAAAGAATCAGATTAGTGAAAAAGTTACTTGAACGATATCTTAAGAATATCACCGAAACTTCAAAACATGGCGACGCCCGTGAAGAAAGTTATTACAAACATCTCGATGATTTGATTAAAGAGTATTCCGAGATTCAAAAGAATAAAAATATCGATATAACCATTCTTCCCAAAAAAACCGAAGCAGGAAATCCCGATTTTCGTATCTGGGACGGGAAAAATCATATTACAGGGTACATCGAGGCCAAAGACCCTACGGTTACAAATCTGGATACTATTGAAGACACAGAACAGTTAAAACGCTATTTATCAACTTTTCCTAATGTCATTCTGACTAATTTTTATGAATTCCGACTTTTTAGGGACGGACAACGGATTGCACAAGCAATGATCGAGCGATCGGTAATTGCTAAAAAATTAAATCCCACGCCTTCAGTAGAGACTATTGATAAACTCAAAACACTATTTGATCTTTTCTTTTCCTTTTCACTGCCTAAGGTCCAGAATGCACGATCATTGGCAATTGAACTAGCCAAACGCACACGTTTCTTACGTGATGAAGTAATAGCTGTGGAAATGGAAGAAAACGGCAGTAAGGGGCATCAACATATCATCGGTTTTTTTGAAGCCTTTAAACAATATTTGATCGGAACCTTAACTGAAAAACAATTCGCTGATCTGTACGCGCAAACCATTACTTACGGTCTTTTTGCCGCTCGAACCAGAGTCCCAGCAGGTCAGGACGAATTTAACCGCCGACTGGCATTTGATTACATCTCCCATAGCATCGGTATTCTGAGCGATGTATTCCGCTTTATTTCACTGGAAGAGCCCCCTAAATCCCTGCAAATTATCGTTGATGATATTGCAGAAATTTTAAATGTCACTGATGTCAATAAAATCCTGCACGAATATCATCGCACAGGAAAAGGCAGAGATCCGATCATACATTTTTATGAGACATTTCTGGCAACTTACGATCCCGAAATCCGTGAACGACGCGGCGTTTATTATACTCCCGAAGCTGTGGTCGGCTACATTGTCCGTTCTATTCATTCCATCTTAAAATCTCACTTTGATTTAGCGGACGGACTAGCCAGCGAAGATGTGAAACTACTCGATCCGGCGGGTGGCACTCTGACTTTTCCAGCGGAAGCTATTCGTCTGGCAGCAGATGAATTTAAGCAAAAATACGGTGCTGGCGGATTACACCGCTGGATCAGCAAACATATCCTTACTAACTTTTACGCCTTTGAACTGATGATGGCACCCTACACCATTGGACATTTGAAGATCGGTTTTATATTTGACGAGCTCGGCTATAAAATGGCCGATGGCGAACGCTTCAAACTCTACCTGACCAATACCCTGGAAATTGAAGAAATAAAACAAATCACCATTCCGGGACTCTCTTCTTTAAGCGAAGAAAGCCATCTGGCGGGCAAAGTGAAAAAAGAACAGCCGGTGCTGGTTGTTCTCGGCAATCCGCCTTACAGCGGTATTTCCGCCAACATCAACGAATGGACCGAACAGTTGCTCAAAGAAGATATTGACGGCGCACAAAGTTATTACAAAGTGGACGGTCAGCCGCTGGGTGAGAAAAAATTATGGTTACAGGATGATTATGTCAAATTCTTGCGCTTTGCCCAGTGGAAAATACAGACGTCCGGTTATGGCATTGTGGGCATGATTACCAATCACAGTTATCTGGACAACCCTACCTTTCGTGGTATGCGCCAGAGTTTGATGAAAACCTTTGACGAGATTTACATTCTCGATTTGCACGGCAACAGCATGAAAAAAGAAACCACCCCGGATGGGGGCAAAGACGAAAATGTGTTTGATATTCGTCAGGGTGTGGCGATTGCGCTGTTTATTAAAAACAGGAAATCCAAAGAGCCGAAAGTATTTCATCTGGATAAATACGGATTAAGAGAAGAAAAATATAATTGGCTAGATCAAACCCATTTTGATAAAAACAATTACCTGGAAATCAAACCTGCTTCACCATGGTATTTTTTCATTCCTAGAAACACTTCCCAGATACAACAATATTTGGAATGGAAAAGAATTGATCAAATCTTTACAGTAAATGTAACAGGTATAGTAACAGCAAGAGATAATTTAGCCATTGATTTTGAAAGGCATTCTCTGAAAAACAAAATAATGATGTTTCGTAATAAGGATTTACCAGATGAAATAGTTAGAGAAGGATTAAAATTAAAAGATAACTACCAATGGAAATTGACTGAACAAAGAAAACAATTTCAAAATGTTAATGATTGGGAAAAATACTTCACTACAATTCTATATCGCCCATTTGATATTCGGTACATTTATTATCAGGATAACATTGTTTTTAGAACTCGACGGGAAGTCATGCGTCATATGCGGGAAGAGAATATTGCACTGTGTTTCATGAGACAGTTTTCAGGAAATATTCCTTATTCTCACTTTTTAGTGACAGAATATATGGTTGATAACCGAACGTTTTTTAGCAGTAAAGGTATTATTCAACAAGCCCCTTTATATATCTATCCCGACAAAAACAAAAACGACCTGTTTAACCAGCATCAAACGGAGAAAGAGCCGAACATTCCTCAGCCGCTGCTTGAAAAATTAGGATCCGTTTATGATCAGGAACCTACACCGGAAGACATTCTCTCTTACATTTACGGTGTGTTTTACAGCAATATCTACCGGGAAACCTACGCTGAATTTTTAAAGATTGATTTCCCACGGGTTCCATTTACCGCGAATTACAAATTGTTTAAAAAATTAGGAGCATCAGGCAAAGAACTGATCGACCTGCACCTGCTAAAAAGCCCGGCCCTAAATTCACCGGTCGCCAAATACCAAGGAAGCAGTGATAATGACCGCATTGATAAAGTTACTTATCAGGAAGGTGAACAGCGCATTTACATTAATAAGGACAAATATTTTGAAGGTATCACACCGGAAGTCTGGCATTATCAAATCGGTGGCTATCAGGTTTTGTATAAATATCTGAAAGACCGCAAAGGAAGAAATATGGACGACTCGCCACTCTATTGTCGCATTATTACTGTATTAAGTAAAACGATTGAAATACAAAAACAGATAGATGAAATTTACCCGGAAGCAGAAAAGGAACTGATTCAATTTTGAATAGAATAACTTGCGAATCGCGATTCATTGTCATACAATTGACATATAGAGGCGAGTAACCAAGCTCGAGTCTATAGTTAAAACCCACGTTTTCACACCAGCAGCAAGCCTCGTAGCATAACCGTATATCATGTACTTGGAATCTACTCAACTGAACTTATACCGGTTTTTTAATATAGATCCTCATGCTTATCATTAATGTTTGTAGATTTAAATAGAAGGGGGCCTAGTATGAAAACATTTCTGATCTCGTTATTCGTTCTATTAACAGCTTCTGCTCTCACAGCTGATGAATACGACTTCAGGAAAACCAGGTGGGGCATGAGCAAAGAAGAGGTTAAATTAACCGAGGATAATGAACCAGCATATGAAGAGAGTGACTTCTTTGGATACGAAAACGAGATTGCTGGGATGGATTGTTATGTTATTTATGTCTTCACGTCAGACAAGCTAGTAAGGACAAAATATTCTTTTATCCACGAACACGCAAACAGGACTGACTACATTCAAGATTATCAGGAATTGAAAGAGATCCTAACAAAAAAATACGGCCAGCCTGTACGAGACGATCAGGTCTGGAAAAATGATTTATATAGAGATAATTCGTCTGAATGGGGCATGGCTGTAGCAGTTGGGCATCTTGTTTACCAAGTACGATGGGCCACGGAATCAACAGAAATAATAATTCAGTTAGCTGGGGACAACTTTGATATCACCCTCGCTATCGAATATAGAAGTAAAAATTTGCGCGAGCTGGAAGAGAAAGCAAAAGAAGAAGAACTAATGGAGGCGCTCTAAAACATGTTGTTCAATCGGTTGAAGCCCAAACTAGTACTAGCTATTGTATTCCTCTCAATCTTCTCCCTCGCCTTCCCCCAGGATCTCTACCGGGTTCAGCGCGTCGTCGACGGCGATACCATCGTCCTCGAGAACGGTGAGAAGGTCCGACTCATCGGCGTCGATACCCCGGAAACAAAACACCCCAGCAAACCGATTGAGTACTATGGCAAGGAGGCCTCCGCGTTCACCAGGAGAATGTGTGAGGGGAAACGGGTCCGGCTCGAGTACGACTGGGAGAAGACCGACCGGTACGGCAGGATCCTCGCATACGTCTTCGTCCTCGAGGGAGGAACGGAGCTCTTCCTCAACGCCGAGCTCATCAAGCAGGGCTACGGTCACGCTTATCTGAAGTACCCTTTCAACGATCAGCGCATGAAGGAGTTCCGGGAGTACGAGAGGCAGGCTCGAGAGAATAGCTTAGGGCTGTGGGGAGAGAAAGGAGAGGTCTCGAAAGAGGACCCGGGGAAGAAGGCGACGCAGCAGGAGGCGGTCACGATCTTTATCACGAAGAGCGGATCCAAGTACCACCGCGCCGGCTGCCGGTATCTAAAAGGAGGCGGGACTCCTATTTCGCTGCAGGAGGCTGTTCGCAGAGGTTACACACCGTGTAAGGTGTGCAAGCCTCCGACACTTTAAAATATAAATAAGGGAAATATAATGAGACCGAATAACTCTTTAACAAAATTAACCCTCCTTCCTTTAGTACTCTTTATGTCTTTGTTAATTGGATGCGGAACAACAGGCCTTTTATCTACTGGATATGTGAGTAGCAGACGTCACCCTGAATTCACCACGAGTGCTGTACTGAAAATTATAAAAAACATAACCCCTGAGGAAATTGTAAAAAGGTTTGGAAATCCTGATAGAACATCAATAAAGATGATGGGCACGGAAACACCTAACCCTTGGCAAGCTTTAGTATATGAATATGTTATGGGCCCTCATCCTGACGGTGCTTGGGAAGTAATTGACAACGTAAACTATTTTTATTTCAGTGTTGACCTCAATAACCTCGAGTATTGGGAAATTGAATTAGCATATCAAGACAATTATAGTACCCAAGATCAACAAATAGAAACGAATGAGATCCTATTCTATGATGGTAAATATGTGGGTGAGACTAAAATGGGATACCCACATGGAGAAGGCTCTTTTTTTCTAAATAGTGGTGACAAATATGAAGGGCATTTTGTCAATGGAAACTTAGTAGGAGAAGGAAAATGGTATTATACTGATGGAAATATACTAGAAGGTTCATTTCTCAATGGGTTCGCACACGGCAAATGCACTTCTCATTTTAGCATAGGAGATAGATTGGTTGCAGAATATGAAAATGGTGAAATTGTTGGACAAGTAACTTACTATTACCACAATGGAGATGTATATGAAGGAGAATTTACTGATCATACTGTGAAGGGAACTGGAACTCTTTATTATAAAAACGGAGATAAATACGAAGGAGAATTTATCAATCACAGTATAACGGGAAACGGAATCTTCTATTTTACGAATGGTGATAAATATGAAGGCCAATTCTTAAATGGGCGTGCAGTAAATGGTATATGTACATATTCTGATGGAACTTCAGAGAGATGTCATTTAAACGAAGCGGGGGAATGGATTACTGAATAACCCTTTAAATGTAATCTTTTTAAACACTGGTTATATAGACAATTAAAGGTCTGCTGACCGCTGTCACTGTATTGAAAAAGGAGACCATCATGGAATACCGAAGACTCAGAAGTAGCGACACCTGGCATTGGTGTAAGAACTGCTCGAACTACCCTGCGAAGAAGTACGAAGAACGACATACCAAGCCGACATCGGGCGAGCTCTGTAACGAGTGTCTAAGCAAGGATAAAATTAAGCAATGCCGGAAGTGAGAAAGTAATAAAGCGAAGGAATAAAACATGCCTTTTTCTGAAAAGATTAAATTGGAAGTTAAGCATCGGTCCGCCTTTCGATGTTGCAGATGCCAAAAAATCGGAATCGATGTACATCATATTATCCCTGAAGGCCTAGGTGGATCAGATGATTTCGATAATGCAGCGCCTCTCTGCCAGAATTGCCATGACCGGCTCGGTGCAAATCCAGAAAAAAGAAAAGAAATTAGACAAATGAGGGATTGGTGGTACCGACTCTGTGATAAACAATATGATGCCGCCGGACGCCTACATGAAGAGAAGATAAACGAGATAAATGATACAGTCATCAACATACAAAAAGGTCAAGAAAATTTAATACCAACCTTAGTAAATGAGTTAAGGGTATTATTTGATGCATCGGCAGCAAACATCAAAGGGCCTGCATCAGCCTTGTTTGCTACAGGTATTGTTGCTAGCTCAACAGGTTTTACAATGGGAGTACCGACTTGTAGAGAATGCGGCCGCTCGACTACCATTTTTACTGATGGCCTTTGTTCGGATTGCTATAATAAAAGAAAATAGACGAGGGGTGAGATACTTCAAGAGATGATCCGGAGAGGATATACACCGGGTAATGTGTGTAGGCCGCCGGAAGTAACTGGCTTATAAAGGAGAAGTGTATGGAAGATAATGAGAAGGAGAGGAAGGAGAAGCTTCTTCTTGAAGAATATAAGCTTTGCCAGGATTCAACAAAGAAAATTGAATCAACAATCTGGCAAACTGGTGGGCTTTTAGGCTTAGGTTCTTTAGGTTCTTTTGTTGCATTAACAGTTGGGAAAGCCATTCAGCCTGCATCTCTTCTAGTAGGTTTATTTATAGTTATTATTCTTTGTATATGGTGGAGAATGGCCAAAAGATGGTGGGACATTCAACATACGACTTTTATAAGAATAACACACCTAGAAGAAAAACTCGATTTTTTTCAGACGAGGTATATTCGTTATAGGGATAGAAATTCAGAAGGTACTGATATACCTCTTAAAAATAAAAAGCTGTTGAAGTGTTTCTTCAACGAAGAACAAATTGAGATGATTAAAAAGAAAAACAATACATTAGCGGAAGAAATAAATAAAGTCTCCATTACTGAGTTTATCATAAGAAATTTACCAATTACACGGGGCCATCTTTGTTACCTTCGCCTAAGAATGTTTCTTAAACATGAATACAATATAATTCCTAATAAACTCCAGAAAAAAGGCCTCCGCAGAGAAATTAAATTTCCCAGGCGTGGAGTGCAAGAGTCGCTTAGATGGCTTCCCATAGTAGCTCTTAGTTTTTGGTTATTGCATTTAGCTTACTTTATTTTGTGTAGGATAGGTTGCATCGAAATATTAAAATCGCTATGACTTCGTATAATGCATTTTAGCTGGTATAGATGCTTTGTTCTTTTAGCCTAAACCAGGAGCCAAGAGAAAATAGACGAGGGCTGTGGGATATAATAAAGAGGTCAGGTTAAAGGATGAAAGAACTGGAAGTTCCTTTGGTAATCCAAGAGCACACAAAAATTAAACATGCACTTTTAAAACAGTATATATCCCCATGGATGAATATTCTCTTTAGCACCCAGAAAAAATACAAGCATCCTCAAGTTTTAATCTACATAGATGGGTTTTCTGGCCCTGGTGTCTACTATACAGACGAGAAAAGGGATAAGGAATGTAATGGTTCTCCTCTGATCGTAGCAGAAACAGCTAACAAATATATTGAGCAAAACGAATCCCGCAAAATATTAATATACTGTATTGACATTAATAAAGTCTGTACCGATACCCTGAAAGAAAAAATAAAAGAGTTTAACAAATATGATCAAAAATGGGAAGTATATAATGCTAACTTTGAAAGCAAAATATTTGATATTTTGTCTGATATTCAGGATAGTAAGTTGAGTGGCTTCCCAATGTTTATTTTTATTGATCCTTATGGTTATTCTAGCTATCCAATAAAGGTTCTCAAAGAGATCTTATTTCACCCCAGAACAGAACTCTTTATAAATTTTATGATTTACGATATCATAAGGTTTTGTAAAGAGAAACAATTTGAATCAATATTAACCGAGCAATTTGGAGATGAAGAATATAAAAAAATTGATATAACTTCGAATCCTGATGACAAGCAGATATATCTAAAGAATCTATACTGTCAAAACCTGAAGAAATATGCCAATGCAGGATATGTAATGCCATTCAGAGTAAATACACCAGATCAGGGGGAACGACCGCGTTATTATTTAATTCATGTTTCTAAACATATTAGAGCATTAAAAGTAATGAAAGATAGCATGTTCAAAATGAGTCAAAAAGATTACTCCTTTGAAGCAATTGGAATTAACACAGCACAAATGTCACTATTTGATGACCCTGAAAAAATAAGTCTAGAAGAAAATTTGAAAGAATACTGTAGATCAGTCTTCCCAAAATCATTAGAATATACCCATATTGAAGATTGGGCTTACGTGAATACAAATGGAGTTGCAAAAACGATAAAAAAAGCACTATTAAAATTAGAAGCTGATAATCTTATTGAGATCAGCAGAAAACCTAGACAGCAATCAAATACCGTTACCAAGGGAGCAATAATCCGATCTGTTAAGGACGAAGAATGAGTGAAAATTCAAAGATTGAATGGACAGAAGCGACTTGGAATCCTGTAACTGGCTGTACAAAAATAAGTATGGGATGTGAAAATTGTTACGCGGAGCGTATGGCTATAAGGTTACAAGCAAAAGGTTCTCCAAATTATATTAATGGATTTAACGTTACTTTACACCAGCATATTATAGACCTACCGAAAAAATGGAAAAAGCCTAGGGTGATATTTGTTAATTCAATGAGTGACCTTTTTCATGAGAAGGTCCCTATTGATTATATGCAAAATATTTTTCGTACAATGAACGAATGCCAAAATCACATATTTCAGATACTTACCAAGAGAGCAGAAAGACTAGAGGAGCTAAGCCCCTTATTATCTTGGACAAATAATATTTGGATGGGAGTTACAATAGAACACAAAGACTATTTACATAGAATGGATCTATTAAGGGAAACCGGTGCGAAAGTAAAGTTCATATCCTTCGAACCGTTATTGAGTTCAATGCCCGAACTGGATCTAAAAAAAATTGATTGGGTTATTGTAGGGGGTGAATCTGGACCTAAAGCAAGGCCAATGGACCAAGAGTGGGCAATCGATATTAGAAACCAATGTATATCAAAGCAAACACCTTTCTTCTTTAAACAATGGGGAGGGGTTAATAAAAAAAAGAGTGGCAGGTTATTGGAAGGAAAAGAATGGAATGAAACTCCAAACCACAAGCCTGTTTCCCCTATTGAGTCTCAGCTCGCTTTAGGGATTATATAATGCAAAAATACACGGGCATCTATAAAAAGGGTAACCGCTACTTCGTACGCTTCAACTACAACCACCATACCTACACCGCCGGCAAGAGCTTCAGGACCAGAACCGAGGCATTCGAGTGGCAGCAGAGAAAGAGGAAGGAGCTCGAGAAGGGAGTCAACGTCACCGACTCGAAGATCACCCTCGAGGAGTATATCAAGATATTTCTCAGGGACTACCTCCTCACAAGAATCAAGGACAACAAGCTGAAAGAGAACAGCTACAATACAATCGAGAGCGCCTTCAGGATCGCCCTCCTCCCCGCACTCGGCCAGTACCAACTGAACGAGCTCACCCCGAAGATCATGCAGGACTTCAAGAATGAGATCGTCATGAAGTACTCGAGCAATCACGTAAAAAATATTGTGATCGAAACAAAGCGTGCTCTCGGCCGGGCGGTAAAGTGGAAGTACCTGGCAGAAAACCCCGCGGCAGATCTCGAGATCCCGAAAATTATTCCCGGTAAGCCAAGGATCCTCACGGAAGACCAGCTTTTTATTCTTCTTCAGAACGCTCCCATAAAGGCCCGGACAGCGATCGCAATCGCAGCTTTCGGCGGACTCAGGCTCTCCGAGGTTCTCGGTCTGCAGTGGAAGTACATCGATCTGAAGAACAGAACAATCAGGGTTGAGTTCCAGTGCTACCAGGGAACCTACCGGGAAGTGAAGACTCCCTCCAGTGTGAGGACGGTCCCCATCATAGAGGACCTCCTCCCCATTCTTCAGGAGTGGAAGCTCAAATGCCCTCCCCCCAAGAAGTGGCTGTTCCCTGGCAGCTCCGGCGATAAACCGATGTTCACCTCCTCCTGGTCGCAGTACAACTTCAAGCCTCTCCTGAAGAAGCTCGATCTTCCGGATGTCAACTTCCATTCCCTGAGGAAGCTGTGTACAAAGCTTCTCCTGGATAACGGCATCCCCTTAAGGGAGGTAATGGGGATCCTGGGTCATTCGGATCCTAAGATCACGCTGCAGGTCTATGACAGCCTCACAGACCAGCACCTGGTCCGGGTGACTAAAGACATTCGAATATTCAATAATGAGTCGACAATGTTGCGAAAAAAGTTGCGAATTTCAGAAGACTGAAACCTCTAAATCATTCTATTTCAGGAAATAATAAAAATTCCATCGACATCGTTGTCGTTGTACATGTAGTAGTCCGACTCTCCGGCCGTGCAGTCGTACCGGTTCCACGAGAAGAACGGTCGGATATTTATATCGCCGAAAAGGTACTCGAGAGCGACACCCTCGAGCAGGACTGCCTTGGATATCGAGCTCGTCGGGTTGATGGTGTCCCTGTAACGGGCGAGATCATAATACGGGTTGCTTAATATTACAGGAAATATGCCCCCGAACATCAGACCCTGACCGAAAAGGGGCACGTAGTTTCCAACGATGATCCGCTTGAACCCGAACATCTCTTTCATGAAAAGATAGTAGCTGCCCTTTTCATAGAGGCCCCAGCCTGCGTCCTGTATATACCCTGCGGGGTAGTAGCCGTTCTCTCTGCACCCCTTTACGAGCGCCAGGTTAAGCTCCACGTTCTCCGCTGGAACGAGGTGAAACCTGTAGTAGAGATAGATGTTCCGGTAGGTCAAGGTTTCATCGGTCGGATAGTAGCTTCGCAAGAGCAGGTAACTGCTGCTCCTATCGGCGTGGAGTGGGACGGCGAACAGTGAAGATAGGAGAAAACAGCAAACCGCATACTGTTTCCATTTCACTGTAATTTCCAAAAAATAACGCTTGAAAATATTCACTAATATTGTATGGTATTAAGGTAGTATGTTCAAGGTTTAATTCTAATGTTCAGCCGATATTTCTTACCACTATTGACATCTTTGCTTTTTGGTGTATAATTAGTACCGGGTAAATAAATTTTGGCCTATCTACCCGGCGCTTTCCCAGTTCCCGGCAGGTTTTTACCGGAAACTGATTGTATGATAAGGAAACCTATTGGAGGAATTGAAAATGAGTAAAAGAATAGTGTATGCATTCGTCATTCTTTCTCTTCTGCTGCTGCCTGCGTTAACACTCTATGCGGGGACCCCGAAGGCAATACTGGATGAGCTGGATACCTGTAAGACGGAGAGAAGCGATCTCCAGGCGGAAAACTCGAAGCTCAAGTCAGAGAAGGACTCCCTTTCCCAAAAGGTGCGCTCGCTCGAGGTTGAGAAGAAGAAGCTGGAGAGCAGAATTGCAGAGCTCGAGGCGCAAATCTCACAGAAAGAGGGCGAGGTCGTCGCCATAGAAGGAGAGGCGAGAGATATGATGATCGTCTCGAAGACCGTGGAGGAAAAGATACAGGAACAGGAGGCTGAGATAGCCGAGCTCAGAATGGAAACAGAGGAAAAGGAAGCTGCGATCTCCCAGCTCAGGATGGAGAAGGAAGATCTCCAGGCGGACGTTCGGCAGATCAATATCGAGATCACTCAGCTGAAGGCTGAAAACCAGAAACTCGAGAGAGAGAACGAAGAGCTCGAAATGACCCTTGCGCAGTACGAGCGGATACAGCGCAAGGCCGCGGGGCTTATGGACATGGCCATAAGGAGAATACACGAGGTACTCCGTGAAGAGATCGAAACCGGAAAGGTAAGAGTGTTCAAGGGCTCCATGGGAATAGTCCTCGACATAACGGGTGAGGACATGTTCGATATGGGGAGTGTTAAGATAAACTCCGGCGGCAACGTCATTCTCAGCAAGGTCGCGGTGCTCCTCGACGAGCTCGACGGCTACCTTGTCGGTATAGTGGGTAACGCCGACAGCAAACCGATCGTTACTCCATCGCTCAAGAAGAGGTTCCCGACGAACTGGGAGCTCTCCGCACACAGAGGTGCCGTCATCGTACGCCATCTTTTGAGCAAATCCTCTATCAGCCCTAGAAGAATGGTGGTGATGGGACTTGGTGAGTTCCAACCGATTGATACCAACAAAACCGTAGGCGGTCGGGGGAACAACAGAAGGGTTGATATCGTCCTGTTACCCATTGACATACTTTCCGCCGTTGTCGTAGGTGCGCAGATAAAATAGGCGATTGCGATCACAATTTTTCTGCAAGTGCTGGTATGATCGAAAGAGCATGATTTACCGCAAGGTTATACCAGCACTATTTTTTCCACCTTCAATACGTCATTCAGTCCGCCAAAGGAATTAACCGTGCAGAATGACAGGACGAACGCCGGTAAGATTATTGTTATCGATCTCGAAACCACCGGCCTCTATCCTGCGCACGGAGACAGGATAGTCGAAATCGGCGCAGTCCCTGTTATAGGCAATGAGGTTCTGGTCAGCAAGGGCTTCGAGACCTTCGTCGATCCCGGAGTCCCAATACCACCTCATATAACGAAAATCACCAGCATTACCGATGAAATGGTGCGGGGGGCACCTCCTATTGAGGATGTTCTTCCTCTATTTATTGCATACATAGAGGATTTCCCGCTTGTGGCCCACAACGCTCCCTTCGATATAGGGTTTCTTCAGCTCTATATCAAAAAGCTCGGCTTGAAACCACTCACGAATAAAGTCATAGACACTGTAATCCTCTCGAAACAAGTTTTTTATGAGAGCTCACGCCACAATATGGATGCCCTACTCCGAAGACTGGGAATAGAGTACGATAAAAGCCGGAGGCACCGTTCGATGGAGGACGCCTATCTAACAGCTCTCTCCTATGTCAGGCTGAGAGGGATGCTCTGACAAAGCCGGTATCCCGGGGGGATTTGCATATTGACACCGGTAAGCCTGGACATTATTATATATATCATATAATTTTACTAGGGTAATCCGCCTCGAGGAATCATACATAAAAAAATATTTCCAGGTGGAACCGAAAGCAGAGGTAGAGCGATGATCAGAATTTCAACGAAGGGCCGTTACGGGACGAGGTTCATGCTTGAGCTGGCGATGAACTATTCCAGAAAACCGATGCTCCTTCGGGACATCGCTACAAGGGAAGAGATTTCTGAAGGATACCTCCAGCACATTGTCGACGCACTCAAAGGAAGCGGTCTCATACTTTCGAACCGCATAGGCCATGGAGGATACACCCTCTCAAGAAGGCCGGAGGAGATAACTCTCAAGGACATCCTGAGCAGCCTCGAGGGTACCATAAGTCTCACTGAATGTGTTCACAATCCAGATGTATGCGCACGGTCACCTCACTGCACCACGCACGATGTGTGGAGCGAGCTATGCGAAAAGTTCTCCAGTTCTCTCGCTGAAATAACCCTCAAAGACATGACGGAGCGAAGGATACGCAAGGAAAACAGCAACCTCCTGTACGAAATCTGATACAGTTCGCAGGAAAATCCACAGGGAGTAGAAGAGCATGGGAAAAATCAGGGACAGTATAACGGAGCTTGTCGGCAAAACTCCGCTCGTAAAACTAAAAAAGCTCGAGCTTCGTACCGGTGCAACAGTAGTCGCCAAGCTCGAATCTTTCAATCCGTGCGGGAGTGTCAAGGACAGAATCGCCCTCTCAATGATCGAGGAGGCTGAAAAGAAGGGCCTCATCACAAAAGATACCGTGGTGGTCGAGCCGACCAGCGGGAACACTGGAATAGGACTCGCATGGGTGTGCGCAGAGAGAGGATACCGTCTGATTCTCTGCATGCCCGAAACCATGAGCATAGAGAGACGAAAGTTGCTGGGCTTCTTCGGCGCGGATATCGTACTCACACCCGGCAGCGAAGGAATGATCGGCGCAGTACGAAAGGCCGAGCAGATAGCAGCCGAAACGAAGAAGGCCTTCATGCCTCAGCAGTTCGTCAACAGCGCGAACCCCAGGATCCACGAGATGACCACAGGCCCCGAGATATGGGAAGATACCGGGGGAAAAGTCGATATCGTCGTCGGCGGGATCGGAACAGGAGGGACCATCACAGGCATCGCGCGGTTCATTAAAAAACAGAAGCCTGAAGCGCTGGCCGTCGGGCTCGAGCCGATAGAGTCTCCGGTGCTCTCAGGCGGCTCGCCCGGACAGCACAAGATACAGGGAATAGGGGCCGGATTCATCCCGGATGTGCTCGATCTCGATCTCATCGACGAGATCGTACAGGTCGGTGCCGAAGATGCCGCCCGTATGGCCCGCCGGCTCGCGAAACAGGAAGGCATCCTCTGCGGGATATCATCAGGCGCGAGCGTCTGGGCCGCACGTGAGATCGCAAACAGAAAAGAGAACGATAAAAAGCTCATTGTCGCGGTTCTTCCGGATACAGGCGAGCGCTATGCGAGCACATGGCTGTTCGAAGACTGATCGCCTCAGTCCGACTTTCGCCAATATTTCGACAGGGAGGAGAGAACCGGTGAAAAAAATCTATCTCGACTATGCAGCAACGTGTCCAGTTGATCCCGAAGTGCTTTCCGCCATGATTCCCTGCTTTTGCGATCTTTTCGGAAATCCTTCGAGTTTTCACTCATATGGACAGGATGCGAAAAAGGCTCTGGAAAACGCGAGACATACCGTTGCATGTTCCATCGGCGCGAGTCCTGATGAGGTTGTTTTTACGAGCGGAGGAACGGAAAGCGACAATTTCGCGATCAAGGGTGTCGCGTACAGGAACCGCAGCAGGGGAAACCACATCATCACCTCTTCTATCGAGCATCATGCGGTACTCAATCCCTGCAGGTTTTTACAGCAGGAGGGCTTCGATGTTACCGTTCTCCCAGTAGACAGTACAGGAACAGTCGACCCGGATGATGTCAGAAAAGCGATAACACCAAAGACCGTCCTCATATCCGTAATGCACGCCAACAATGAAATCGGCACTATCGAACCGATCGCAGTGATCGGTACGATAGCGAGGGAGCACGAGGTCCTCTTTCACACCGATGCGGTGCAGACCTACGGTCATCTTCCAATAAATGTAGAAGAGCTCCATACCGACCTCTTGTCCGCATCCGCGCACAAGCTTTACGGACCCAAAGGTGTGGGTTTTCTTTACGTGAAGAAAGGGACAAAGATCGCTTCCTTCATGCACGGCGGGGAGCAGGAGCAGGGGCGCCGCGGCTCGACCCACAATCTTCCCGGAATAGTGGGCCTCGGCAAAGCTTCTGAGATTGCAGGATGGCTCATGAAGGAGGAGGATGAAAGGCTAAAGCATTATCGAGACATGCTTATAAGAGGGATCGAAGAGAGGATACCCAGAACGAGGCTGAACGGCCATCCTGTACAGAGGCTTCCGAACAACGTAAACATCGCTGTCAGCGAGGTTGAAGGTGAGTCCATGATGCTGGAGCTCGACATGGGGGGGATCATCTGCTCTACGGGCTCAGCATGTAGCTCCATGTCCCTCGAGTCCTCCCATGTCCTGATCTCCCTCGGGCTCAGCCATGAGCTGGCGCACGGCTCCTTGAGGTTTTCACTCGGAAGATATACCAAGGAGGAGGATATCGAGAGGCTCTTAGAGCTTTTTCCCGCGATAGTACGACGGCTCAGGGCGCTTTCTCCTCTCTGCGGGACAGGACGATAGGCGGGCTGTTCTTCGAATGATGGAATTTGATACCGACTATAAGAGATATCGGACCATTCAGCATGAGCCTGCATCGTCGAGGAAGAACACGGACCGGTTTTTTAAGAGCAGGTACAATGGCAAACAAGAATAAAAAGGTTCTCGTAGGTATGAGCGGCGGAGTCGACTCTTCGGTTACAGCCCTTGTACTGAAGCGGGACGGGTACGACGTTATCGGCATCACCATGCAGTTCCTGTCCGAGCGGTTTTTAACCGAGGCTGCCGGTACCGCCCATTACGGGGACGCAGCCAGTGTTGCTCGAAAGCTCGGCATCCCCCACGAAACCGTGGATCTGTCCCGGCAGTTTCAAGAGACCATAATCGATGACTTCTGTAATGAATACCTGAACGGAAGGACCCCGAACCCCTGCGTACGCTGCAACCGCCTCATGAAGTTCAGCTTTCTTTTGAAGAAGATGAAGGAGCTCGGGGCCGGATATATCGCAACAGGGCACTACGCCAGGGTGGCTCGAGACGATGAGTCCTGCCGTTGGTATATTAAGAAAGCTGCGGACAGGAAGAAGGACCAGTCATATTTTCTCTACATGCTCACACAGGATATACTGAAACACGCGACCTTCCCGCTCGGAGAGTTTACAAAGGACGAGGTGAGGAGGATCGCCAAAGAGAGCAAACTATCAGTACACAGGAAGGACGAGTCTCAGGAGATATGCTTTATCGAAGGAAAGGATTACCGTCCGCTCTTAAAGGGCTGCTCGAAGCCCGGTCCGATCGTAGACAGTGAGGGCAATGTTCTCGGCACTCACACAGGGATTGCGGACTACACGCTGGGGCAGAGAAAAGGGCTCGGGATTTCTGTCGGAAAACCCCTCTATGTCGTCGAAATGGACACGAAGAAAAATACTATTGTCGTCGGAGAGAAGTCGGAAGCGTATCAAAACGAGCTCGTCTGCGGGGATGTAAAGTGGATCTCGCCCCCCCCTTCCGGGCCTTTGAAAACCACCACAAAAATAAGGTCTCTCCATCGGGGAGCAGAGGCGACTCTCTACCCGATAGGAGACGGCAGGGTAATGCTGAGGTTCTCCGAACTGCAATGGGCTATAACTCCGGGCCAGTCCGCAGTATTTTACGACGCCGACACGGTTCTTGGAGGAGGAACCATCGAATCTTCGTCAAGGTCCGGCTGAAAATAGTTGCGCAACTATATTTTCTTAAAGACGAGGACAGAGTGCGGCTTTCTCACGAGAGCTAAACTATGAGTTTACAACGAGAAACCCGCAAACCCCCGGTTTCTAAATATTTACAGCGATTTGTAAAAATTGAACTTATCAGAAGAGGTTTCGTGCCCTGCATTCAGCAATGAAACCGTGGTAGGTGTCCTCGTATGATTTTCTCTCGCAGTCATCAGGCTCGTACATGCGGTCGATCCTCACCATCCGCCCGATCGCATCCGAGAGGTTTTTATAGAATACGCCTCCTGCGGCAATGACAGCCGAGCCGAAGGCCGTCTCTGTCACAGAAGCCTTCTGCACAGTTTTATTCAGCACGCTCGCCCGTATCCTCATCCACTCATCGCTTTTAGTACCACCGCCCATTGAGAAAAGCGTATCTCCGACAGGGTAACCGAGCCTCTCTATCTTCTCGTAGATCATGCGCTCTACATAACAGAGCCCTTCAAGAATGCCTTTGAAGAGGTGAGCCGGGTCGCAGAAAGCCATGACGATGAAACCAGTGGCCTCGTTATTGAGAAACGGGAGCTTCTCCCCTTTTCTTACAAGAGGATAGACCAGCGCCCCTGTGGGCGGAATCCCCGCTATTTTTTCATCCATCTCGCCGAGTCTCTCCCCGAAGAAAGCCCGGAGAACCTCTCCGCCTGTCGAGCTCGCCGCTCCAGGCAGCCAGAAGCCCTCGGGATGACGATGTACGTAAAGAAGCCCGTCCGGGTCTTCGATAAACTTTCCCGCGATCCCCTTTATCCCGAGCACAGTACCGAGCGTCGTGTTCCATTCTCCCGGTTTTCTCGCACCGCTCGAGTAGAAACCGGTCGTGGAATCCGTTGCGCCCGCCACCACCGGCACTCTGTACCTTATTCCCAGTTCTTCGCGAAGATCCTGTTTCAGCTCTCCGACGACTTCACAGGTCCTCACAACCCGCGGCAGGCGTTCGAGCGGTATACCGAGCACACGCTCTATCTCTTCGGGCCATCTCTCATAGACGAGGTCATATCCGGTCTTTACCGCGTTGGAAAAATCTGTGGGCTCGAACTCTCCTGAAAGGATGCCCTTCATATAGTCGGCTGCATGGATGAACCTGCAGGTCCTCTCCCATATGTCCTTTCTGTTCTTCTTTATCCAGAGGATCTTTGACAAGGCGAAGGAAGGCTTTACCAGGAGCGGTGTCGTGCCGTTTATGAACGACGACTCATCCGCAGCTCTCGTGTCGTTGTGGAGGATTGCATTATGAAGCGGCCTGTAGGAGCCATCAACCGGAATTATTGTACCGGAAGTGGAATCGCAGCATACAGCCTGAAGCTCATAGGAGCTGTTCTTCGAGAGCACGGCTTTCAGCACTTCGATAAGAACAGGCTCCCATTCTCTCGGGTCCTGCTCGGAGAAATGCGGGTCAGCCGGCTCGACAAAGCTCTTTTCGATTCCCGCTGCAGCCGAGCCTATCACCCTCCCCTTCTCATCGCACAGGATCGCCCTGACGCCCGTGGTCCCTAGGTCTATCCCTAAAAATGCTGGTTTCGTCTGCACACTAAGCTCCCGCTATTAAGGATACTTTCACAACAGGACATACCGAATATAAATCCTCATGAAAACAGACGGGGAGGGTCCTATCAGAATACCTTGTACTTTCTGAAACTCTTTTTTTCCATCTTCTTCTCGAAAAGCTTCACCGCGGCGAGTCCGAAGATGAATCCCCCGATATGGGCAAACCACGCAACATTGCTCCCCCCCCTGCCGACGCTCGATATGAGCTGGATGAAGAACCAGATGCCGATGAAGGCCACGGCAGGCACATTGACGACAGTGATGAAGATGAAGATGAAGATAAGGGTCTTCACCCTCGCACGCGGGAACTTCAGTATGTATGCCCCGAGTACCGCGGAGACCGCGCCGCTCGCCCCTATCACCGGAACCGTGGATGAAGGGGATACGGCGATCTGCAGCATGCTCGCTGCGGCGCCCCCGAGAAGGTAGAAGATGAGGAACCTGAAATGCCCCTCTATATCCTCTATGTTGTTCCCGAAGATCCAGAGAAACCACATATTTCCCAAGAGGTGCCATATGGAGCCGTGGAGAAAGAGCGAAGTAACGAGAGTGATATACGGGCCGAGAGGCACCTTCGGATCTATGTCAACAGCGTGAGTGATCTCGAAGGGAACGACACCGTAGCCCGCAACGATATAGTACCCGTACCTTCCCACCCCCAGCTTGATGAAATGAATGAGGCAGTTCACGGCTATGAGTAAAACTGTCATATAGGGAAATGTCTTTGTCGGGTTCTCGTCCTTTAGAGGAAAAAACATTCGGCCCAGTTCCGTCCTTCATTAAAAAATAGGCCCCGTTTCCCGGCAACCCCAGGGCTCTGTATAAAATAAGAACAAGTTCGTTCATAGACCAGGCCTTTATCGTCGTCCTTTTAGGTCCTGCCGTCCATGGAACAGTTTTTGTACCATTTATATGTAGCATTACGTTAAATATATGACTTCGATCGACCGAAAATATATATTGAAATACTTTTTTATATTAAATATACTATCTGAAGAAAGTATAGAGTGCTTAGCCAATTTTTTATAAAAAACAATAAACCGGTAAAGAATCAAATAAAAGCAATTGTTCGGAGACTTGAGGAGGATATATATGGGAAAAGAAAGTGATGTTCGTAATATAGCTGATGCGAGCAAACCTAATGCCGGAAGAATATATGATTACCTGCTCGGCGGAAACCATAACTTCGAGATCGACCGCCAGGTAGCGAAGCAGATACTTCAAGTTGCTCCCCATATGTCTGGGTTTTTCAGACTAATCCGCTGGTTTCTTGGAGAAGCGACAAGAAGATTACTAGATGAAGGTTTTACTAAGTTTCTGGATTTTGCATCAGGCCTGCCTACCATGGACCATATCCATCAGATTGCTCCCAAAGAAACTAAAGTCATATATTCAGATGTTGATCCTGTGACCGTAGCGTACGCACATGACATTATCGGTGAGAATATGGATATTCGTTTTGTAGTATGTGATGTAAGGAAACCGGAAGAGATCTTAAAATCAGGAGTCGTAGAAGAGCTCTTTGGAAATGACCGGAAAATAGCAATCGGACTAAACGGAATTGCATATTTTTTAACGGATGATGAATTTTCACACAGCGTAAAGGTCCTCTATGATTGGGCTGATAAAGGATCCAGGCTGTTTTTGTGTGACTCTGATGTGACTGCGGCGAAAACCACAGAGGACGGTGAAAAAACACTGGAGATTTACAAACAGATGGGACAGCCATTATATCTGCGCACTCTTCAAAAGACTAAGGAACTGATCGCACCCTGGACTACTGAGGAGCCGGGTTTCATGCTTGTAGAGGACTGGATAGATATGGATAAAAAAATGACCGAGAAAGCGGAGAAGACATGGGGCTCCGGAGCTCTTTATGGCGCGATCTTGAAGAAATAATTTAATTATTGATATATGACCATTATATGCCTGAACAATTCACGATCTCAAGCCAAGATAAAAAGCACCTCAAAAAGATTATAGATCTCTTAGTTAAAAACGAATCTGAGTTAACCGCCCGGATAGAGAAGCTCCTCATTTCCCTCGCCTATGAAAACCGTTTCACGCTGCACCCAAGGTTCCTGAAGAAACTGAGTAAAGTGGAAGTGGATAATTTTATAAGATACCTTCAAAAGTTTGACTCAGAAAAAGTAGTTGAACATGGTAGAGTACGTGCTATCGAAGGCCTGGGAGAAAAGCCTCTCCTCTCACTCTGCAACATATTCAAAGAGTTCTTCTTTGACCACACGAAGACTCTGGATATTGGAATCCTGCAAGCAGCCATAAGAACAATAGATATATACATGATCCACTATCTTTTAGGATACATGAACTCTCGAGTAGAACAGACTCTCGGAGAGCAGGAACAGCTTCGGAAGGCTCTCTCAACCGCGCTCGACCAGCAGAGGCGTGAGCTCTTCATAAAAAACCACGCAATACACACCTACGTCAACGGGATCATGCTTACAGACCTCGATGGCAACATCACATATGTGAACCCGGCATTCCTCAGGATGTGGCGTTTCAATGACTCAGATAAAGTGAAAGAGCTACAGTGCACACAGTTTCTCGGGACCACCGATTTCGGTATCATCATGAAAGTGCTCAAAACGGAACACGGGTGGCATAAAGAGTTTACGGCACAATGTAAGGATGGATCGACGTTCGAGCTCGTCATCTCCGCTTCACTCATCAAGGATGACACGAACCAGCCTATCGGAATAATGGCTTCCTTCATCGATTCAACCGAACGGATAAGACTCGAGTCTCAGTTCAGGCAGGCCCAGAAGATGGAGGCGCTCGGACAGCTCGCTGGCGGTATTGTGCACGACTTCAACAATCTCCTTCAGGTTATCACGGGATATACTTCCCTCGAGCTGATGAACGCTCCCAAGGAATCAGACTGCTACAACAACCTCATGCAGATCAAAGTGGCAACCGAACGCGGCAAGGGTCTCACCGAACAGCTCCGGTTTTTCACCCGTCAGGATACAGGAAGGACGAGAACCCTCTGTATCAACGATGTTGTCAACGAGACCTACAATCTCCTGAAACGTACCTTCCAGCCTGAGATACAGATCATGCTCAATCTCGATGAGAACCTGCGCACCATAAAGGCGGATCCCTCGCAGATGAGTCAGCTATTGATGAACCTCTGTGTCAATGCTCGCGACGCGATGATTGCCGGAAAGGTTGCAATAAAGCCCGCCATACACCGCAAGACCCCTGAGAACATACTCACACTGGAAACATCCAATGTAGATATAGATCAAAACCGGGCAACCCACTTTCTCAACGGCAAACCCGGCAGCTACATCTGTGTGAAGGTGAGCGACACCGGAGTCGGCATGCCTCCCGAAGTCATAGAGCGGCTTTTCGAGCCGTTCTTCACGACAAAGAGCGAGAAAACAGGAATAGGGCTTGGCCTCGCGGTTGTGTACGGTATCGTCCATAACCACAACGGCTTCTTCGATGTACAGAGCAGACTCGGAGAGGGAAGCAGGTTTGAGATATTCCTCCCTGTTCTGGAAGAAAGCATAAAAGGCACCATAACAGATGAACACAAACCCTCCCTCACCCACGGCAGAGGGGCTGTTCTCGTCGTAGACGACGAATCTCAGATGCGCGAGCTCGCAATAACGACACTGAGACAGTGCGGGTATAACACAATCGTCGCAGAGAATGGGGTAGAAGCGCTTTCACTGTACAAGCACAGGAAGAACGAGATAGACCTCGTCATTCTGGATGTAATAATGCCGAAGATGGGCGGCTGGGAATGCTTTCATCACCTGAAGGAGTTCGACCCCGAGGTCAAAGTCCTTATCATGACCGGATACACCACCGACGGTTCAGTAGAAGACTTTCTCAAGGAAGGGGCAAAGGACGTCATCATCAAACCCTTTGACCTGGATACATTCACCGGCTCTGTGAACAAAGCACTCAACCTATAAAACAGCTTATCGACATCAGTCAAATTCGAATCCACCCTTCTCGAAGATCTTAAGGCAGGCATCGACTACATCCCCATCGTAGAGCACGCCGCTGTTTTTTCTTATCTCATCCAGCGCCTTATCAATGCCGAGAGCGG
>Ga0307379_10001817_pt1 | contig 32612 bp, 41 predicted proteins | sample UN2MG_FD_202237 | JGI IMG/M metagenome (GOLD analysis project Ga0307379, IMG submission 202237) | Soil microbial communities from Risofladan, Vaasa, Finland - UN-2 | ecosystem: Environmental > Terrestrial > Soil > Coastal area > Acid sulfate soil | place: Finland: Risofladan, Vaasa | collected...
TTTTCTTTGGTCAGAAAAATTGGGATTTTTTTCATATTTCGCATTTAGAATATTATTTATTCTATCAATAGCATTTTCAACTTTAGGATTCATTATTTATGCTCCTCCTTTAGCTCTCTATAGTTTTTCATAATATAGATGCAATCTCCTCTGGTTAGTTCTACATCAAAAATCTTATCAGCTGCTTCTATTACATTTGGAATATTAAACATATTGGTTATGCTCGACTTCTGCACTTTTACATAGGCCCTAAATTTTTCTTTACTTACCATCTTAGTTTTCCTCCCCTTCTTTCTCTTCTTTTAAATTTTAAAAAATCTTTTTTTATCTCGTTAACAGGAACCCCGATTATTGCCGGGTCCTCTGGCCAGCTAAATTCATAATGCTTCTTTAATTTCTCCATAGTATCTTTTACATAAGAATAACTACCGGTTAAGAAGGCCAGCAAAGAATCAGATTCCATATAGCAGAAGGTGAATCCCAAATTTTTTAAGATCTCGTAAAGTTCTTCTCCTTCTCTTTTTTCCAGGTCAAAGCAGTGGACATCTAATCGGGTCTCTTCTTCACTTCTTATAAACTGGGTAAATTTTCTCATTTTAAAAAATCCTCCATAATACTCTGTTTTTGTCTTTTGCAGGCAGCAACGATTTTACTATCTTTTAAACCTGCATTGATTATCTGGGCAACTTCAAATTCTAATAACTCTACGATGCATTGACTCTTCCCAGAATCAAAATCCATTTTTAACCAAAATATATCGTTGGTAGTATCTACTGTCATAATACCTTTAACCTGTGAATATTCCGGTATCTTTTTACCTCTGGTTATTATTTTCATATATTCCATCTCCTTTAGTTCCCAGTATATAATCTACCGCCTTCTGCGCCTGGGCCGAAGCGGAAATTATTAAGGTCGAATCATTGTTGAGCCTCTTTAGCCAGCCCTGGATGTAGGCAGCAGAATTATTGATAGTCTTATTCTCTATTCCGCATAAGGCACAGAGGAAGCTCGCCCCTATCTCCGCGACCAGTTCCTCTTTGCTGTATTTTTCGCTGCTAAAACCGTTTCCCTTGAAGTCTTTCCTATTAAGTCTTGTTTCGTGTCCGGTAGAATGAACCAGCTCGTGAAATATAGAGGAATAGTATTTCTCTCTATCTTTGAATTCTCTACTCGATGGAATGCTTAGCGCATCCAGGGCGGGATTATAAGCAGCTACATTCCCGCCTTCCTCGATTGCCGGAAGGTTTTTTAAATTTTGGAGAATATCCTCGCATTTCTTTGATCGCTTACCATTGCCATAATCCGGTAACTGAATAGTAGTTTGATCCAGGTTAAAAACATTGTAGTATCTTAAAGCGAATCTTGGTTCCTTCTTAGGCTCTCTGGTCTTTTCATCGAACTCGAGATTACCCTCTTTATCCCGGGCTTCTACTTCATAGCGTCTAAAAAATATCACCATATCGGCCCGGCTTCCTTTATTCACACTCTCTTTAAGCCCTCTGACCTGCCTGAAGGTCACGAATTCGCTTGATTGGTGCTTCTCCATGCTGAGCAGTAAAAGATTTATGCCGTGGTATTCTCGTTTGGTTAGGTAGTTTCGCAGGCCTATCCAGGGCTTCTCCCAGGGGATTATCCCTTGGTTTAGCTTATCGATAATTTTTTGGGTTACGATCTTATAGACTTTATTCACTTTAAATCATCTCCTAAATACTTTATTACAAAGACTATTTAACATAGCTCCTGTTCTCTTTCCTCTTTTTGCTAATTTCTGGCATTCGGTTTTATCGGGCATTTCCTTTTCTGCTTCTTTCTTTGTCTTGGCTTTTATTATAGATTTGGGATTGAAATCTCTTAAAGTTGCTGGTTCAAATTTTCTCCAACTCGTTGCCAGTAATAGTCTATGCTCTTTTTTCAGGTTCTCGATAGAAGTCTCTATCTTTTCTAATTCCTCATCGATGTCTTTGCTTATCACTTTTACATTCTTAAGGTCGGTATTATACATCCCCCATATCCTTACTCCATGGTGTCTGATGTGCGGACCGTAAGGTGGCCTACTAGACATCGAAATACATTCGTATCCCTCTGTCTCTACTATAATTTTCATTCTCGAATCTAATACTTTTATATTCAGTATCCTTCCTGTCCTTTGAGCTACAGCATATCTCATATTCTTTTTTCCTCCTTTATAATCTGAATAGATTCCCTCTTTCGTTTGGCTTCTTCGCAAACTATTGCTTCCTCTAAATGCTTCACCATTTCTGTATATCGCTCTTCAGTTATTCTTTTAGACCTGAATAGCCCGCAAGCATAACCTGAATAATAACAATGTGTTCCGTGTAAATCACTAACCTTCTTTTCTATTTCACCTTTAAATTCGTTCCAAAATTCTTTCCTTAAGGTTATGCTCTTCGTGCCGTCATTTTTTCTCCTGGGATAATCGGTCATTTTGTATACCCTCCATTAAATTTGAAACTCGGAGTCTTTCCTTCGTCTAAGGTAAAAGATAAGTCTATTAATTTTCTGGTCTTATCTAATCCATAAGCATCTTTTAGCCCTTCTAAATAATAGTTGTATTTTGCATTCGCTACATCTACCTCTTTACAATCCTTATTTTCTTTAAGTGTTTGCCTGGCATCGTCTAATAATTTTTTTATCTTCCGGGCTATTCTTCTATCCTTGTTTTCTAAAACCTCATTTGTCATTTTAAATCCTCCTTTATCAGCCATTCTCATCAGTACGGACTGGCCAACTTCCGCAGACCCGGCGCTACCCGGGTTTCGATTTTAGTCTCTTATAAACTTAAACCGTCTGCTCACTTCCCGGTATCTATTTGCGATGTTGCGCACCTTATCTTTGCTCAATCCTGAGAGCTTTGATACCAGGGTTATATTTGACATGTCGATAGCGCCACTTCTCTGAATCCTAGCATAGGCTTCAAAATCCTCTTTGCTTATCTTAGTCATCTCTGGAATTCCTCCATTTCCATTTTTTAATTTCCGGTCCTTCTGTCTATACAGATATAGTCTTCTGGTAAAATTTTCTAAGTCTTTCTTATCTATTGATTTGTTTAAGGATCTTATTTCAACTTGCATCTCTATTCCTCCTTTATTTTTAAACTCTCTAATTCCTCGAGTTCGTCTTCCTTATCCGATAACTCAAGAGCCTTCTCGTATTCTCTTACTTGTTCTTGAGCATTAAATTTGACATTATATAATGTGCTTCTGTTTGGTCCACTCTCCCTAAGCGTCCTTCTTAGTTTTTCTATGTCCCTTTTTAGTTCTCCTATCTTTCTTTCTGTGTTTGTCATTTCCGTTCCCTTCTTATTTCTCTATCTTCCTAATTACATTATAAGCGTTTGCATAGTCGTTTGTCAAGTCTTTTATCGAAAATAATGCATATTTATCAACATTCTCCGAATATTTTATCATTTCGCTTATTTTCTCTTATTTAAGCAGTCCGGGAAAATTTAGGCCTTCAAATTTCGCTTTTAAGCCCCCTCTTTTGCCCGGCCATAGCCAATGATACCAGCCCCTTCCAAATAATCGCACAGGGGGCGTTCTGGCGCGTTTCCAAAAATCGCTATAACCCTTATAAACAAAGGCTTTCATTGATTTTCGCCGAAAATGACCTCAAAAATCGTCTTCATTAGACTGAAATATCTGGAGGATCCTTTGATTTTTTAGCAGAATAAATAAAAAAAAGCTACCGGGGATACTTAAATCCCGGTAGCTTTCGGAGAAATTAATGGAGAAAATACTAAACAGGCAGTTGATATCATTCCTTTATTTAAGAATATCCGGACATACAAATTCTTTTTTTCAGAAAAATTCTTTAAGACATTCGTTAATTTGATCTTTATTTATTGAATTAATACTTTCCCGGATATCTCCTAATACTAAGTCTATGTAAGTCTTATAGCGTTCACCATGAATGTAACTGCGGTATTCGTCGTGATAATCCTTATTGTAAATTCCTAATATCTTGAATAGATTTTCCCATTTAGAAATGGTCTTTTTTTCTAACTCGGAATCGCCTAGGAACTGACGATAGGGTTTCCATGTTTGAACCATCCGACTAAGTTAAAGAATGCTACTGCGATATTAATGAAGTCCCCGGCAATACCTAATAACTTTTCTTTAGTCATAGGCAAGGTATTACCTTCAGCTAATTTATCATAGAACAAGGCAATGGCATCTAATATGGCCTTCTTTTTTTCGGCCCCAAAACCAGGGATTTCAAATTCTTTAATTAAAGTTAGAACTATAGGAACGATCCCGCCTATAATACCTAAATATTTTAATATGTTAGTCATCTGTTTTTTCACCTTCCTTTCTTATTTTTATCTTAATTTAGAACCAAGGAAAATCTAACCAACCTGAAATAAGCCCTAGAAATATGGCTAATGCGATGCCAAATATCAGGTGTCCCATCGATCCCATCGATTATCACCTCCTTTTCTTTCTTTATTTTAAGAGCATATATCTTCGTTTAATATCTAAAAAAGTAACTTTAAATTGATTCTCATCTCTTATTGACTCAAGCCACTTTTCATACTCTTCTACAATTTTTTTATAATCATAGTTCGGTTCTTGTGGTATATGTTCTTCTTGAGCTTTATCTTTTTCATCTGGTTTCATTATTTTCTTACCTACTTTCCCTTTTTATTTTTCTTACTTAAATCCAAAGTAATAAATTAAGTAACCAATCACACCAACAATCGCAGCCTTAAAATACTATGCCAAACCAGTTAACCAATCTAACATATTATCTTACCTTCCCTTTTTCCTTTATTTTTTTTACTAACGCTTAACTATTCCCATAATTCGTAAGTTACATTAATAGAAACAATGTCATGATCTCCACATATCGGACATTCTACTTTTATACATTCCTTAACGACGCTTCCCACTTCAAGATTCTCACCAAGTACCACTATGGGCGCAATCGGCTTGTGATACAGAAGATCCGCATCGAAAGTCAATTCATAAAACTTTATGTCAATATCTCCGGTGTTCTCAATGTAGCAACAAACGTCGCCAGCTTCGTTCCATTCCACGCCATAAACCTCAGCACCCAGAACGAGTATTGGCTCCTCTGGTGCCTCGGGAACCACCGGAATGCATCCGGCAGAAAAAATTAGACAAAACAAAATTGCTATTATTAAAAACAAAGACGTAAATTTCATATCTTCTCACCTCCTTTCCAATATCACATTATTTCTTTCTGAGTATGGTAAATACGTAGAATAAGATGGCAACTACTAATACTGGAATGCACCACATAATTACTCTTCCCCACATACTATTTTGTAGAATTTTGCCAAGCTATTATTTTCTATATGATAGGAATAAATAGTTTCCTTCCCCAGGTATATCCAAAACTTACTTGGGCTCGGCGGTCTCACATCTACATGAATTCCCCATTCAGCTATACCTATTCTAAGTCCGCCCACTTCTTCAGCGATTAAACCTAACTCTATTGGTGTTAGACTATCAACTGTTATATCTGCCGCATTTCCATCAGGATTCGGTATGTGTTCAGAATTAGGAAAACCATCTATTCTTTTATTTTCTTCTTCGCATCTATTACCACTTAAAACAATTACAGGTTTATGAAAATCAAGTCCCCTATCTATAATCGTTATCATCATTTCAAGTTTAAATAATAATAAACTACTTACTCTAACTTTTTTTCTTCTGCATTTCGGACAGGGGCATCTAAATTCCCACTTCCAGAAATTAGTTGAAAGATCACCTAACATTTAACTATCCTTTTTCTCTTTACAATCTCTTATCGCAATATTTAATCAATTTTAATTTCTGTTTTTCAGTAATTAAATCATTATTAAATAAAGCGACTATATAACCTAAACAGAATGAATGAGTAATCTCAGAGTTGAAATTAACAGCCACCTCTTTCTTAAAGAATTTTTTAATATTTTTTATATCTTTATCAGTTTTCATATTCTTCTTCCTATATCAATCTTATGGATGACTAGCATTTTGCCCTTTATTTTTCAAGGTTTCTAATTTAGTTCTTTTTTGGTTTTTTTCTTAAAATTTACCTTATCGGTGCAATTGTTAAAATGATGATTCAGATATTCAGTCAAAGAAGTAAATCTATTGGTCAAGGTCCCCAGCATAGCTATACTTTTACGATTTAGCTTTGCATTTATCGTGCTATCTGAATGTAGATCCTTCAACTCGTTCTGGAACAGCCCCATAATGGTTTTTCTGTCTTCTTCCTGCTGCTTGACGAAAACCTTTCTATCCTCCGTCTGCTGGTTGACATAATGCCTTATGAGCCAGATAGCCAGACCTAATAATATCGCACTTACGACGATAGACACTCCATGTTTAGACATTGCTTCAATTATCTGAATTTCTCCCATATCATCACCGCCTTAAAATGTCCCGAACCACTTGCGCTTCTTCTCTAGCACCTTCCCCTGCCAATCCTTGATCTCCATATATTTCAAGACGTCGGGAAAGGTATAATGGCCGGCCTCTATATAATCTTTATAGCCTGTCTTAAATAAATTATTGCTAAATAAAGCCAATTCTCCCTGGTAAGGAAATACACAGATGGCGTGGCACATCATCTTATTCCCCCATCGCTTTTTGTCATAGCCGCTATGGATGACAAACCTTGCCTCTTCTATGCTGATTATCCTCACTAAGATATCCACATGCCACCTAGCCCAATCCTCACAATCTCCACCACCATCATTCATAAACTCAACTGGTGTTTTCCAGTGGTCTCCCTTTTCAGCAATATATTTGAATTTTTGTGAATATTGATATAATTTAATTATAGAAGTTAGCCCTTTAACCACTGATAAATATTCCTGGGTTGGCTCAAAAGACTTCCATTTGTTAATAACTATACACATCCAAAATATCGCCCACCTTATTGCGTATTCAGTGGTATCGTTATAGTTATTCCATTCCATTTAGTTATTGTTACGCCGTTCCATTTATGAGTCCAGACAGATTGTGTGGTAAATTCTACCTCTGAACCATAACCATAGCCAGCAGAATTATAAGCATAAGCCTTTACGTAGTAAAGTACACCTGGGTCTAATCCAGTCATAGATCTGGTAAAAGCACCAGTTCCAAAAGAACCCGTTTCCTCTGATTTACTATCTGTTATTGTTGGACTTCCTGTGGTATTCCAGCATACCCCCCTTTTAGTGCAATTTTCCTCACCAGTATCAGTTATATTTCCATTACCAGTGGCAGTAATTTCATCAATATCGGTAACTGCCTGAGTAGTAACTGTAGGAATAACAACAGGTGGAGTCGCTGTATTAAATTTGACCTCATGTAAATAAGCACTTGAAGCACCAGCATAAATATTATAAAAACTAAATCTGAATTTAGTTATATAATAAGTTCCACCTAAAGATTTTACGGTATATGCAAGGTCAGAAAAAGACCCCTGCCAAACATCGTGCCAAGCACCATCATAGTAAACATCAACATCAACCGTCTCTATTCTACCATCTATAACATTAGCCCAAAATTCTACACTATCACACCACATACCACTGTGGGTTAATTCGAGAAATGGATTCCAAGCATATTGCGTTGAAATAGTATGAGCCGCATAAGTTCCTGTATTATTATCTCGTGCATTAAGAGAATCCTCTCCCCAAGCACCATTATCACCAGTCGGGGTTACCCAACTACAATCACCTACTAAAGTAAAAGTTAAAAGCAATATTAAGATTAATGATAATAATAGTTTCTTCATGTTATATCTCACCTACATCCTTTCCTGGGTCGAAGAATAAAATGTCAGCAGACTTTGCTTCTCCAACCACAAAGATTTGGTCTCCACTTTCGGCAGGTGCCGTATCATCACAAGTCCCAAAGGTATCGTCATTTAGGAATACTCTTGCTGCTCCAAAGTCAAAAGCACTGTCATCTCTTATATAACCTTTAACTAGCATTAAGCAAGTTTCCCCATTTGCTTTAGATTCAAGTGCTATCCTCGTAGCTTTAGCAGTTCCGAAAGCATCAGCTTTTGCTAACTTCCACTCAACATCAGCCCAGTCGTAATAAAGAAGCTGTCCGAATACTACATTCTCGCCTACAGGTTGGCTATCCAATTCTCCAGAATACAAATGGTCATCTGCTAAAGCATTATAAAAATCAAACTGAGTATCAGTATTTTGAGTATGTTTCTTTGTTACTGCATCTTCAATATCTGCACCAGCAGAAGTTATGTCACTTAAGACATTTACAGTATCTGCTTTCTTAACAAAGGTAGCTTCAAAAGTAGCGTCTAGATCAGTATCAGTATTTTGACTATGCTTTTTGGTTACTGCATCAGCCACATCCGTTGCCACTATTCCTGCATCTTTGATGGTTACCACTTCGGCAGAATCATATTCCATAAGATTTCCGATAGTAAAAGATCCCGTAACAATAGGTACTGATAGAGTGCCTCCAACTGTGCCATCTTTAGGATATGAATCATCATACTTTGAATGTCCTAATAAATACCCTAAATCGTTAAGGATTTGCCTAACTTCGTTGGTATCCTCCAGGGCATCGGATTTGTCATCAGTCCCTACATAAAAATTAGTCCCGGATTCCTGGGTATATTTGTAATAGGCAAAAACATTTATACTAAATACCAGTAAGATAATTGACAAAATAACTCCTAACCATATTCTTTTTTTAAACATCTTAATATTCTCCTTTCTTTTTATTTAATAAAAAAGCCAGATCAAACATTTATTACCCTTCCAGTTCTATTGTGCCGACAAAATTACCGGCACTAAATCTTAAATTAATTTTTCTTATCATCAATCTGCCACGTGAATCAACAGGTTTATAAGGTATCTCGGCTTCTGCTGCAGGTTTATATCCTATTTTAGCATCGGCAGCAGGTTTATAAGGTATTGAAGCAAGAATACCACCACTTTGCCAAATAGTATCGCCAATTTCATAAGGTAAGGGAATTGGCCGGTCAACTACCATTATTATTTTCTGATCCTTATATTCAGCCAAATAAGTATTACATATATTTTGAGCAATACTCATATCTTGTATAAGATGATTATTAATGGTCAGTGTCTTTTTGCCTCCCACTTTGGCAATATCCTCATCCGAAGCAGTAGCTTCTGCTTTTATCTCAATTTTATTTGACCAGTAAGGAACTGCTGTCCTGAATTGGACATAAGGACCAAAGGATCTTCCTCTGATATTATCTGCATAGGCTCTAACATAGTAAATAGTATCAGGATCTAATCCAGTTATTTGTAATGAATATACTCCAACGTCAAAAGATCCTTCTTCATTGACATCCCAGGTATCCACTTGTGTCAATCCATATTTAAAACCTCTTTTAAGTATTTTTTCATCGCCCTCGCTACCATCATCAGTTACGTTTCCATTTGCATCTATCTTGGAAGGATCAACCCTTCTTATTCCGGTTACTTCATTTGTAACTACAGAAGGTTTGACGAGAATATAGCCTATTCCACGAAGACTCATTGCAAGAGTAGTGGTAGAAACACTAAATACTCTATTTGTACAAGGAATATTATCTCCATCTAAATACCAATTCACATAACGTGGTAAATTAAGTTCTATCTGTCCGGTTACAAAATATATTCCTATATAATCTCCTGCTTCAACATCAAGATTAACCCCAAAGGTTCTTTTTGCACCAGCAGCGACATTTCCTATTGCAACACTATCTCTAGTGGTAAACATATTGGTAGCTACTTTGTGGAAGATAGCAACTTCGCAACCAGTCATACTCGTACGTGCCCAAATTTCTACTGAAGTTATTTTACCGCTTGCATTCGCAGGTTGAGCTGAACTGGTATATGTTTTATTAGTAGATATAAAATAATGTGTTCCATCAACTGCAGGTGAACCTATATAAATTGGCATAAATTATCTCCTATCATTTTTCTTTCTAACCTAAAGTCTCTCTTATCTCTCCCAAAACAATAATATTGTTATAAATCTCGTCAATATTTTCTTCGATTGATTCTACCTCTATATTGCTCTCCTCAAAAATGTCTACTTCTTCCCCCAAAGAGGCTTTCGGTTTAAAAACAGGGTTACCGGCATAATCAAAATAAAATCTGTATTGTACCACTTCTGCCAGTAATCTTATGGCTTCAAAGGCACTCGTCCCCACATCAAACCAGATCCGGTCAATTGAGTATCCGGTGGCGCTAACATAACCACTGGCCAACCAGGTATTTTTTTCTGTTTCGTTGGCAAAGATCCCGGCACTTAATAAAATTTGCGCTACCACATTTTCAACTACCTGGGTTTTGAAATAATATACTTTTAAATTATTTGTTCCATTAAAAGTAGGGACATTCCCAGTTAAAAAGGAAAATTTATTGGTGGATTCCAGATATCCCCATTCCGAACCTCTATAAATCTCACTCAAGTGGCTTCCGTCGTAAGGGCTAATACTGTCAAGGTAAGCAATATATATCCCCTTACAAGTGGCATCCATAGAATATTCTACCTGGTCTGCAACAGTATTAAAGGTTTGGGTTGCTCCCCAGTAAGTATTAGGGGAATATAATTTATAATCTAAAAGGGTCCTCATTAAATCCCGGCCGGTTATCGTACAGATATTCTCACCTGATCGTTTTCCTAATCCGTACCGGTCAATTCTGCCTAAAATACTTTGGTAATAATAATCAGATCCATTCGACTTTATTCCGATATATAATTTTATTCTTCTTCCCTGTTTTACCCAATTATAATAATCTGAAATTGTATTATAGGGTGAATAGCGGTCATCAGTATTAAGGCAGGTTATCGAGAAGGAATAGGCACAAAATCGGCTTACTTCATTTTCAATATTGGTACTAATCGAAAAATCCGTTACATCAGGAAGGGTTTGGAAATTACCCTCACCATTAGTATCGATTTCTATTTTACTTATAACTATGATTGACGATTCTTTAAAATTCTCCGTAGTCAACGGAGTAATTGTTTGCATATTAAACCTCGATTAAAACTATTGATGTACCCCTGTCAGCATTATTTCCTAATACTGGTAAAGACAATTCTCCTATCCATTTCACCGTATAACTGACTTCTTCAATAATTAAATTCAAAGTTGTACCTTTTAAATATTCTGTCTGTAAGTTTGCAGCATTCGGATGAATTGGATCCCTTACCTTAACAAAGGTTATGTCAAAAACCTTCTTCATTTCTGGAGCCTCTTGAACTTTATAAGAGCCATCGTTCATTGTATGTTGACTCATTACCTTGGTATCTCTTACAATAACATTCGCAAAATAAAAAGTATGTTCATTGTCTAAAGTCCCTAATTTTATCTCCATATTTTATCCTCTTACAAAGACTAGACCTCTATTTTTAGCCTTTCTTTCTATCAAACCGAATAATCTTTCTCCATCCTGTTCTGAAAATTTAGGAGTTTGTATCGTAATTGCTCCTCTCTCAATCACCAAATGAGTATACATTCTTTGATCATAGTCAGTCACTTCTCCTCCAGCTTGCATTCCGGGAATTGGAGTTGGACGTCCCGATGCAATTGCTTCTACTAAACCACCAGTTACAATTCCAGTTCTCTTAATAAAATCAGTCATCGGTTTTGATATTAAGTACTCCCCAGCAGTAGCCCTTATTAAAACGTTATCTATTCCACCGCCTCTCTGATATCCCTTCTGTAGTCTTCCTATAACTCCTCCAAATTCAAAACCTACTGTTCCACCTGCTCCGCCTTCCATACTGGCTAATATTTTTTGATATTCTTTCCATCCAAATAAAACAATATCTACTCGTTCCTTCTGTTCTTTTAAAAGGTCATTAATTTGTCTTTGATAAAATATTTGGAGGGAAGTATAATCTCTTGCACTTAACATGCCTTCAAAAAATGACCGGCTCACACTTGCCATAATTTCCCGAAGGTCTAACAATGCAGGGAGAAATTTCATTTTAATAGTGGCAATGGCTGCTGCCACCCCAGCTATAGTAAAATTAGATAAAGCACTTGTTGCTGTATTAATTGTCTTAACTACCCCACCAAAGGCTTCATTGAGTTGGGCTGCTGTAATACTACTTGATCTTACAGTTTTTTCTCCTGTTTCCTCTATCGTCTCTCCAAGATCTTCAAGTGCTTCTTTTGTTGAATCTTTACCTAAAATCAAATCATTCATTGCAGTAGTTAAGTCTTTAATTTTAGTTTCCATGTCTCCTACTGCAGTCGAAGTATCATAATATTCTGTCGATTCTGGTTCTGCCTCTTCTAATTTTGTTTTTAATATCGATAATTGAGAATTAAGTGTAGATATTTGATCTTTATATCCTCCGACAGTTTGCTTACCTTCTTGGAATTTAGTATTCAAATAATCCAATTTTGAACCTAATCGAGTAAGTTCACTCTCGGCAATCGTATTACTTAAATCTTTAATTGACTGTTCATTAGCTTCTAAAGCACTATTCCACTTCCACCATTCCTCTGTTTCGGGTAAGGATGCATCTAATTTTTGTTTTAATTCTATCGATTTTTCTCCTAAAAGTTTTAATTTCTCAGCATTATCTTCAGACGTATTTCCTAATATAGCCAGTTTTGCATTTATAAGTTCCAATCCTTCTAACGGTTCTATTAGTCTTGCTAATTCTATATTCATTTCATTTAGTCCTTTTGCATTTTCGGCTATTTCTTCTTGCTTTTGCTTATAAGCCTCTGTTCCTTTTTCCAGTAACATTAATTCCGTCTGTAAAATTACATCTGTTCTATTATGCAGATCTATCATATCAGTGTAATATGTAATCCTTTCACTTATGGCTTGACTGCCTGCACCATATTCTTTAGTTAACAAGCTCATTTCCTGTGCTAAATCTTTAACGGTTGTTACTATTAATTTGGCACCAACTTGCTGTTCCACTGCTGCAATTGTCCAAACATTTAAGGCGTCGGCATATCCAGGAAATTTATTAGCTAAAGTATCCATCATTTCCGTAACCGATTTGCCTTCTTTCTGCATCCTAACAAATTCTTGAACTGGTATACCCATTTTTTCGGCAGCTACCAATTGAGCGTTTGATAATCGTATTAATGAATCGGTAACATCATCTTGGGTCACCTTAGTGGATTTTGCTACTTCCTGGTATGCACGCCATACCTCCATCCAAATAATGACATTTCCAGCAATTAAGAGAGTCTGTCCTGCCACTCCTGCAAGAGCTATCTTTACTTTTCCTAAGGCAGCTACTAATCCTGGTGCAACCCCGATTAGTAAATTAACTCCTGAAACTAAACTTGGTAGGGCTATTAAAAGGGGTCCTGCTACTAACATCAACGCACTAATACCTACTCCCCATTTAGCTATCGTTGCAGTAAGTTTTGGATTAGCCTCTGTCCATTCTTTGACTTTTGTAAGGACTCCCATAATTTTTTTAGTAATATCTTCTACAGTGGGAATTAAAGCGGTACCTACAGTAACCTTTATAACATTGAACATCTCTTTCAACTGGCCTAATTTGAAATTCAAGGTTGCCGATTGTTTCTCGAAGGCTTCTTGAGTCAGGCCAGCAGAATCTAACATTAAAGCATAACTTTTAGCATACCCCTCGGCATCTCCTAAAGCCGCGGCCATTCCTTTTAAACCTCTGATGTTAGGAAAAATAGCGGCAAGTTGCTCGGCAGTGGCGTCTTTTAATTTGTCCATTACTCCGGTTAGACCTTCGGTCTTAAGCGTATTAGTATCAAGGGTAAGTCCAAATTTCGCCGCTGCTTCTTTGGCCTCATCGGTTGGTTTAAGAAATGCTATTAGTACACCATTAATAGCAGTCATGGTTTCTTCTGTCCGAATTCCGGCCCTAGTCATGGTTGCAATACAAGCTCCTAAATCGTCAAAGTTCAATCCGGCCATCGAAGCAGTGGCAGCGACCTTTCCGATTGAAGGTGCTAATTCAGCAAAGGTAGTCTTACCCTCCTTAACGATGGCAAATAGCTTATCACTTACCATGCCCGCCTGATCAGCACTCATTCCGTAGGAATTTAATATAGTGGTTATGGCATCGGCTGCTACTCCGGTATCGGTAATACCGGCTGCCGCCGCTTTAGCAGAAATCTCCAATACACCCAAGGCCTCAGCAGGGGGTATGCTGGCTGAAAGAATATCATAAAGTCCTTTTGAGAGTGTCTCGGTTGATTCTCCAAAATCTACAGATAGGGATTGTAAACCTTTTCTGTATTCTGGCAAAATTTTCATGGCCGAGGCATCAAGCATGGTGGAGACATTTGCTAACTGTTCTTCAAAATTAGCCGCACTCTTCACACTTAATGCAAAGGCCGCAATGGCAATTCCGCCGAATACGGTCAGATATTTACCGGCCTTTTTTATCTGGGCAGAATGTTGCTCAACATATCCACTAAATTTAGTAAAAGAGCCTCCCATTTCCGTAGAGGCTCTTTTAGCTTGATCCTGCACCGCCTTAATATCTTTCAAGGCCTTATCTTTATTAATGGCCACAGTTCCCATTAATTTAAAGATTTCCATTGCCATTATTTATCAACTCCTATGTCTCTTATCCATCTCCACTATTTTTTCAGCTATTGCCAGGGACTTCCTTTTCATTGCTTCTACATCTTCAATCCTCTCTTTTTTCTCCTTCTCTTCTAATAAACCAAAATTAGTTAGCCATTCCTGGAAGGACATCTTTCGGATTCTTTCAGCAGTGGGTTGCATTAAATAGATTAACCAGCCCAGATAGGCCTGTTCTCTCATCCTCATTCTCAAGTCGTCAACCTTCTGTTCTGAAGCAACCCTCAAAATCTGCAAATACCGGGCATAGGGTAATTCTTTAATCTCTCTATCCGTCCAACCGTAACGCTCCTGAATTATATCTAAACCTTTTTCGAAAATTCCTTGAATATCGGAGTCTTTAGAAGTCCTCCTAATTTGGTAAAAAAAGCCTTTACATCTTCGTGCTCTGTCAGAACCTTTAATATGTCAAGTATAGAATCTACTGGGAATAATTCAGGATTCTTCAAATCTTCCACCTTCACATTAATGATACTGGCAATGAATTCCATACATTGGTCTTCGGCATAGGGAAAACTTACTATAAGCAGACCTGCCAGGACACCGGGATTCATCTCTAACTTTCCTACTTCTTTCCCTAAGCCAGCAGCACCTACTGCCAATATCCTCCCCAGTTTAAAAACATCTGCAACTCCCAAACGCCTCAGTTTATATTGCCTGCCTCTAATAGTCACAGTTGGAGCTTCGCCTACAAAAGCTTCTACCTCATCAAATTCTCTCTTCTCCAGTTTCTTAATCGGTTTTTCTTCAGGCATTCAATTGCCCTCCTCATTTAATTTCTATTATAAATTCGGCCATCGTACTTCCCAAGGTTCTGTATCTAAATTACCAGGATCATAGTGTCCGGTAAATACTATTGCTGGAACTGCTTCATCTCTTGGCGCAGTAGCCAAAGAAAATCCGGCATCAGCAAGAGCATTCTTGACCATGCAAATAACTGGTTTATCCTTACCACTTACATTTCCGACAATAGCTACATTGTCAATATAATCCGTATCCCCAATTTCTCCACCAGTAATGGTAGTATGATCTCCAGCTGTAGCAAGTTCATAAGTGTAATTGACAACGACTTCGTCATCGGTAGTAAGATTAGACATAAATACGATCGAACCCTTTGCTACTCCACCAGCAGCCGATTTATCTCCTCCGTCCAATTTCACAACATAACCGATTTGACCCGCAATTATTTGAGCAGCGGTAGGATAATCTACTTTCTCAAGTTCAAAAGAATCAATATAGATAATATCAGTTTCAACTGGTGCTGTTACAGAAGTTAATGTAATAGTCGCACTTGTTCCACTGGCCAAAAATGTTATAACGTAAACAACCCAATCTGTAGTTGGAGTAATAGCTTTCGAACCATCATCACAAGCAAGAGTTACAGCACCTCCAGCCCACACATCCATTTTTACTGCAATCTGCAATCGGTAATATTCCCCTGCCACTAAATTGGTTAATACCGCTCCATTTGCACCTGCTAAAGTCAAAAAAGTTTTTTCAGTAGTTGAACCAACTTTACCAGTAAATTTCAAACAATTCCCAGGATATCCGCCTGTTGCTATTACAGGGGCATCATAGAAAGCATCTTCTGCCCAGTCTCCGATTCCATCAACGAATCCTTTATTATTTGCTGCCTTAACTCCTACAAATCTTGAAGCATATTTCTTACTCCGATTCTGTAGAACCATCTTCCCTGTTCTCGTTCCGTTTGCTGGCCCTTCTACATAAATCTTTTCAGAATTTTCTATAATATCATTCTGGTCTAGGTCAAATTCTGCTTGGTCAAGACCGGCTATATGTTCAAGTTCGATATATCCACGATCTGATTGATCCGCTCCGGCAATAGCTGCAATTAAATTCTCTACAGATAATTCAAGCAAATTAGCTGTGATTTGAGGATTGACTTCTGTGACTCTCTTCATTCCCTTGACCGCACCTTTCAAACCATCTGCTTCGATATTCTTAGTAACCCTGTTCAAGTTGAATTCATTACCACCTCGGGTAGCCCCTAGTAATCTTTGGGTTGCCAGACCGTAGTTCAAATAAACTGCTCCGGCATCGATTACGATTCTCTCCGGAGTTTTACTTGATATTCCTGTTTTAACTGTCATTTTTTATCACCTCGTTTCTTCTTTTAATTAAACAGATAAATTTATATTTGTTCTTCTAATATATTTCACGGTATATAAAATAACTAAATGTTGAATGAACTCTTCTTCCTCCTCAATCATGTCGCTACTATCAAAAAATATTCTCACCCCTTCTGCCTCTTCTCCTGAAAGACTAAACTCATGCAGGTCCATTAGCCAGATTAGCCTATTCCTCATTTTGTTAATTCGGGTCATTAGGCTACCCTTATCCCACAAATGGGTCTCCAGAGTCCCGGTTCCTAATAGAGGCATTAGGGGATCTACAAAAGGCCTGATTCCAAAAGTGATATAAGGGAATACATCTGACCTTAAGGCCCGACCAACCTGGATATTATTGTTGCCCATAATTCCTGCTAAATTACCTTCTAAGGTGTTATCAGCTCTTAGATAATCGAATATCTCGGCATTTATCGCTGCAATTACATCCATCTTAAAACCACTCTTCCTCAAGAAATTTCTTAATCATTGCCCTTGAATTTTCTAAAGTTACTCCCAGCCAGGGCCGGGCAGCCACATTTTCTGACCCAAACTCCAATTTTTTTCCATATTCTCCTATCTTTCCCCCCGTGCCTACATGCATCAAAAAGATATTTCCTGTTTCGGTTACTATAAAGAAAATTGAGCCGTGCAACCCACCATGCCAGATAACCGGTGGCTTTCCGGGAGCACTGGCTACGTGAACTCTGCCTCTTCGTATATATACCTTTCCAGTCCCCAGTTGGGATATTACCTCTCTGATCTCTCTGACTAAAAGCTCTCCTAAATCATTGAGCCGATCATTAGAAACCCGGTTTATAGCATCTGATACTTCCTTACCCTTCCAGGTTAATTTAAACTCATTCTTTCCTTTCAAATAAATCAACTACCATTATCTTATTTTTTAAGAGCTTGGGATCGACATATTTAACGTCAAAAATTCTACTCGTTCCCTTTAGCTTCACCCGGTGCTTTTCGATAATATTAGGGTGTTCAGTATAAAGACGGTAATCAGCAATCACCCCGGTCTTGTCGTAAGATATGCCTTCCCTTCCCCTTAAAGAATCAATTACTCCTCCGAACTCATCGGTCTCGGTCCAGGTAATTTCCTGTCCCTCGGCTGTAACCGCTCCTGCAGTTCTTTCTATCAGAATAAATCTTTTTCGGGGCCCGATAATCCTCATTTTTAATCCTCACTAAGCTACTAATATTGGGTTTCGATTAACATAGCGTTTCAGGTATCTATCGCATTCGATGATCCCGCTCAAGTATAATTCTCCTCCCCGGTCATAGGAATAGACCCGGCCCATCGATTCCTTTTCAAATTCGTAATGTTCATATAGTGTCGGGTCATTCTCATCTCTGGCCAAGATTATGCAGGCATTTTTAATCGCCTGGGGACAGCTATAATGGCCTATCGTACCTTTAATCTCTATATTCCTTTGTCCTTTAGGGAAATAACCGTTAAGATAAAATTCCGACGGCTCCATAAGTGAGCCCGGTTCGTGTGTAATGCCCAGTGGATTCCGGTAGATGCAATCATCATCGTAGTCCCAGTTGGTTATAATCGATACGACATCCGCCTCTACCAGTGTGGCTTTAAGTGGCTGCTCTAGAGTAAAGATAGACTTTCCGCTCTCATCGGTTGCAGTATTTCCCAAGATCCTACTGCCCCATAGATTGTTTACTCGTTCTGAGTCGTCTTTGATTCCCAGATAATTGTTTTTATAATAATCTGCATTAACAGAAATGGTTAGAGTAACTGTGTATCCCCCTGCTACTCCGGTATATTGGACAAATTCCAGAGTATCGATCCATAATTCATCAGCGGGTTCTTCATTCCCTCCTGTTGGAGCAGAAGCACAATCGATAGTTATGGTTGCATCAATGCCAGTTGCTGTAAAATCAAAAACTGTCTGAACAAATTCTGTAGTTAAATCTGGTAGATCTTTACTTTGCCCATCACACTTTATGGTTACCTTTCCACCATTCCAGCTAGCACCTTTCTTAGCATAGATTGTGATTCTATACTTCTTTCCTACTTCTAAATTAGTTAAAATAGTCCCTAATTTACCATCCAATTTTAAAAGATTGGTTGAAGGAGTAGCACCTACTAAATATTTACCGCCATTTCCAGTTTGGCCACCTTCAGTGCTACTCAAAACGCCACCAGTCAAGGCATCCCAATCACCGATATTAATGGTAAAAGCCTTATTATCAGCCACATTATCACCAACAAACAAGCTAGCACTCGTTATATCCGTCCCAGTTTTATCTATGGTGGGAATTTCGATTTCGCTTATAGCCATATAGTTAATCGATAATATTTTCTGCCTGATGGGAAGAAATAGCCTATCCCTGCCATTCCCATCAAGAAACTCATGAAAGGTCTTAGGATGAAAATAGTCCTTGGTTATTCGCTCTACCTGGGCTTCCACCTCGTCTATGACTGCCTGCTGTTCTGGATCTCCGTATTCATCGGGCCAGTTATCAACATCATCCTCATGAATATAATTTCCCATGGCTGTATGAGTCTTGGGTTTTTTTGGTTTTTTTGGCATTTCAGATCACTCGCAATCTATTTAATTCAATCCACTTACAAAAGTTTAAAGGGGCTGTTTTCGGAACAGCCCCTTTAAAATGCCTTTGTTGTTATGGACTAATCTGTAACATTACTAAAGCTGCCAACCCCGGAGGGAGAATAAAACCAGCTCGCTGTTTATATTTATCATAGTCATCAGTACTACCGAAGACTTGGATTGTCCCATCATACCTAAAGTAAACATCACGATACTGTCCATTACTGGTACTCCCTGCCTGAAGGGCGACCCAGACAGGCCCCCAAGTTTGAACCCAAAAGTATTTATCTTTAGCACTGACGTAAGCTGCGGCCAATCCAGCAAAGGATTCAGTAGTCCTAGTCCCTAATCTTAAATCACTATATGGATTATGATAAACTTCACAGCCCTGTTCATCATCTACTATTCTTCCTACTGGGCCATCCAAATCTAATATGAGATCTGCGGTTTCACAGAGATTATTACCAACAATTAATCTATGTGGACAATCAGCATTATCAGGAGCATCACCAGGATTTCCATAAATGGTAATATACCCACCTTTTAGAGCATCTTTAGCATAAGCTTTCTCTGCAAATGTAATTTGTGTATCGGTTGCCTTTAAAGCACCCTTACAGTCACTAAAAAATGCTATCTCTGGGTAGATGGCGCTTCCTTGACCCGTATAACAAATTCCACCTGATTTTGCATAACGGAATACTCTACCATCGGGGGTTATCCTCCGACTACCAATTACATAATTTTGAACATCACTTACTTCATAAAGACCTTGAACAGGCTTGCCTGGAAGCAAACCGCCTTGAATTATGTCACAATCGATCCCATGCTCAAAAGCTTCCTGGATTATCCTGCTCCAATCTTGTCCTATATCTCTATCTATTGCACTTAGATCCCTTTTCATTTTATTTCACCTCACTTAACCTATTAATTAATTCTTTCTTCTTAATATGTTTATCAAATTCGATTCCTTTTTCCTTAGCTATTTTCTTTAGCTTGAAAAAATTCATCACTTCATATTCTGATAAGTCTTTAACTACACTTATAAAGGGCAGTTTGCCTGCTGCCTCTGCAAATTTAGAATCGGTCGTCTTCCTAATTTCATTTCGAGCGAGATAATACCTTACCCCGCCCGAAAAAATATCTCGTGAACCTGCCCGGTTGATTATCTTATATCGCATAGTTATTCCCCTTCATTTAGCCATGAGTCACATTTACCAAGATTACCGCTGCCTCTGGGTTTTCCACTGCTATGTCTATCTTAAGGTTGTAGAAAACATATTGGCCCTGGTCTTCTGGGGCTCGCTTGCTCTCTAAAGTTAGTTCTTTCTGGATGCCGATGATAAAATTGTCCTTAGGAGTTAAAATGACATCGGCATATATATTGCCAGCCTCTCCAGCCTCGTAGTCTTCCTGCCCGTCAAGAGTCCCATCCACTTTTGCATAGGTAATAGGCATAAGTGGTACTGAGGCAATAGGTACAGTCCTATAGGGGAGATCTACTTCACCCAAAAGGGCTTTATCCCCTAAGATAGTTGCTCGATTAGCTAAGGCCTCGGCATAATCATTGGGAATGATATCGTTGCAGAAGAATCTTAGGTTTTTGAGTCCCACTAATTTATACTTGGAAGGCATAACCGCTAACATCTTGGAAAACTTGAATTCCCAGTCTCCGGTATAAGTACCATCCGCCCCTTCTTTAAGTCTCTCGGCTATCTTACCTTCCATGGTAAAGTCACCGTCATGCCCAGTTAAGTCAAGGGAAGCATCCAGAAGGGTTGCTTTTTCTGCCGGTAAAACCCCAGACTTGAGGAGCTCGGAATGTCCGACTAAAAGTTTGTATCTAAAACCTCCCCACAAGCTTCTTATATCCGAATTGGCAAATCCAGGATGGGAACAGTAGGCTGCCTCATCTATCTCATTGGCTACCTTCTTGGCTATTATCTTCATCAGATGATCCGCAAAGGCCTGTCCTTCGATACCCTCTTCCAGGTCATCATCATAGATTACTACCGCACCCCGCACCTTCTGTGCTTGCAAGGTGACCTTGCCTTCTGCAAACTCTTTTAGATAGTCTGTAGAAGCGAATTTAGCCGCCGGCTTTAAAAACCTGGTTCCAGCCTTAAACCCCAGATACCTTAAGTTCTTCTCGACCTTTTCCATCTTCACGATCCGGGCATTGTTCTTCCAAAAGGATTGATCCACTATGTAGTCGATGAACTTATCGGCTTCTTCTGGAAGCAGATCGATAGCCGGTAAAGCCTTCATGGCTTTCATAAAGTTCTTCTTATTCAATAATTCTTTATTAGTTATCATTTTTTTCACCTCGATTCTCTATCGTCGAAATTATTCTTCTTCTTGTCCTATATTTGCGAAAGAAGGCCACGGTTCATCACTTTTCTTGACTTCTCCGTCTCCATCTTCTTCATCCTGACCCTCTATCTGTTTCTTAGTTCCCTTGGCTTTTTCCAAAGTCTCCAGCCTCTTGGTTAGCTCGGATATGCTCTTATCCTTTTCCCCTAAGTCTTTCCCCAGTTTTTCTATGGTATCGGTAGCATCTTTTATAGCGCTATCAAACTTTTCTTCTCGCTCTTTTTCCTTATCGGCTCTTTCTTTGTCTTCATCAGACTTTTTAAGAGCTTTTTTCTCTTCTTCAGAAAGGAGATCAGAAAGGATAGAAATAGCTTTTTTGGTCTCATCTCCCTTAGACAAGGCATCAGAAAGTATTTTGATAGCCTTTTTAATCGCCTCCAGAGTGACCTTAGAGATCTTCTTTCCCGCTTTCTCTAAGTCTTCGTCCGATCTCTTTGCGGGATAGGGATAGGGGTAGGGTTTAGCAGCATATTTAGCCAGTAATGCCACGGCATCCTGTAAATCTTTTGAGAAATCACCTTTGTATTTATTTAAAATATTTAGTGCACCTTTGATGGCATTAATGGCCTCGGGAGTAAGCTTCTTCAAAAGCTCAATCTGCTCCTCAGCAAAATTCTCTTGGTCATTGGTTAAACTTTTATAAATTTCTATCAGTTCGTTCATCTCGAGTTTTCCCTCCTTAATTAAATTTTTGGTATCAGAATCATCCTGGTCTTTATCAGCTGACTTCTGCATATCCTCTTTATCTTTTTTAATAATTAGAAATTTTCGTTTTATCGCCGGAATATCAACTAGACTAATTTCGTCCACATCGATATCTATAAGTTGCCTCGGCATCTAAATCACCTTCCTATTGACCAGGTGTCCGCAAAAACAAAAAAAAGCGGACGCCCAAGCCAAAATATTTTTCAATTTATCAGCTTAAGCGTCCGCTAAACGAACCTTAACTTACTAAACTTGCTTAAATATTAGATTTTAAAATAAAAAAAGGCGCTTCAAACTTTCTAATAATTTTAGAAAAGCTTAAAGCGCCTCGCTTTAACTTCTGAACATTATCTGATTTCACAAGCCGTATTTTATTTTCCGTAATTATAATACTAAATTATCTTTATTTTGTCAAATAGTCTTGTAATTAAAAGAAGGTATTATTAATATATAATATTTTTTCTTCTAACTACCCCACTAAAGTTTACACTAACTGTAATTAAGAGGGGGAGCTCGCCCTCCCGGCCATGCTGAAACCGGTTAGCTCTTTTTTCAACACTCTTTCCCAAATATCTTTATTTTCCTTATCTCCTAAATAGACAGCAATCCACCAATCTCCTTTTTCCAAAAGATTATTGGGAGACGTGCCACCTTTATGGTGCTGTTCTTCTACAAAATAATTCTCTATAATGGGGATTTCTCTTTCTTTACCCTCGTGCATCACTTTAAGTTTCTTTTTTTTGAGCATAAAACGCTTTAGAGCCTTCCAGACTTCCGGAGGCGTGGTCCAATCCGCCTGCGAATCCGTTTTATAACTAAAATAGACCACTCCGCCGACTATATGCTCTACTTCATCGATCTTCTTAAAAGTGAATTTAGCTATTTCCTGTCCATCCTTAATTACCTTCTTTCGCCTCTCATCCCATTCTTTAACTTCTCTCTCTGTGGGTGGTTTAGATTTCATATACTTTCTGGCCTCCCGGTAGCATTCCCAGTAGCTGGCCTTGTATCCTTTATCCCCGATTTTAGGGGACATCACAGGAAAATAGACTGAGCGAAGGGCGTCAACTATTGCTGCATAGTATTTTAGGGCATCCTCTAATTTCCATTCTCCCCATTTCTTATCCTCTTTAAGCTTGGGATACCCCGAGTTTCCGATGTATCTTAAATCGGCGAATAATTCCCTGTGTCTTACTGCAGGATTCTTGAGATCATCATCTATTCCCTCTGCTCTAAACTGTTCAAGGTCAAGCTTCTCAACATCCGTTCCCTGTTTTATTATCCCCTTTTCCCTTAGAATTTCTTTCTCTTTTTTCCAGGCTTCCTCGTCATCAAATTCGTGCTTTTGGTACCAGCTATCGGGCATGTTACATATTCCACCTACCGGCTCTTCATCACCACATATCAGACAACGTGGGTGTCCGTTAGGATGGGTGTATTTAGCTGATTTAAATTCGTGAACTTTTTCAGCTAAAGGTTCCTTTTTATTTTCATTAATAACGGCTGTTTCTTTATCATATTCTTCTATTTGCTTATCTGATAATTTCTTTTTCATTTCTTCATCTTTATAGAGTTCCCTCTTTAATTCAGCCCAGATATTTGGATTCCTATTATCTCCAAATTTCTCTGTTGCTATCTTATCTTTCACTTCTTTAACAGAAATTATCTCACCCTTACCATCACCGGTTGTAGCCCAATCTTTAAAATGCTCTTTACAAAACCAGGCATGACCTATCCCTTCGGCCCATAGACACTCATAGACAGGAGGCTTATCACATTCCATACACTTTTCTCTACTATGTTTTTTATTAATCTGGATATTTTTCTCCTGGGCAAATTCTTTCGCCAGTCTTAAAATCTCAGGAGCAGCAATGTCTTCTAATTCTCCAGAGTCCCGGTCTGCTTTATTATGCACAATCACATACTCTCTAAATTCCTCTATATTAAATTCAGGATGTTCCTTAACAAATTTAGAGAAGTGCCCACTCCCAAAATCACAAAATTCCTCATAGTTTTCTTCTTTATAAAACTCTTCGGCAAACTCCGGCTCATTCATCTCTCTAATCTCCTGTGGCTGATGGGGCATCAATACTAAGTCCCAGCCGGTCTGGTATCTCCAGTTGGGCCCAAAAGTCGATCCCAGCCATTCTGGAGTTAACCATTTTCCGGACATCTTTCCCACCCTCTTCTCCAAGATCCTATCTATCTTTAGTCTTAGAGATTTATCTAGAGTTATCGTAAATCTACCGTCCTCTTCTTTTGCTCTGACTATGATATCGATATCATTAGGCTTCCGATTGCCCTCCCTCTCGTAAAAGAGAGACCCAGCAATATTTATAAACTCAGGGATCCACACAAATGGAGGAAGTTCTTCGATTAAAACTTCATCGCTTTTTGATAAATAGATGTTTTCCTTCTTGAGGGGGAAATTAGAAATAAGGAGTTCCCTTCTGAATTCTTGTGTCCCTTCGGTATTAGAAAAACTTTGTAATACCTTAACTTTTTTTATGTGAAAATCTTTAAATACTTCCTTAATTGCCTTGACATCATTAAGAGAAAGTATAAATTTTCCTTTTATTCTTTTGCAAAAATCATGAAGTTCTATTAGACTAATATTACCACCAATCGTTTTATTCTCGGTGTCAGGGTAGGGTGGGTCCAGATAATAAAAGGTTTCTTTAGAATCATAATTAATACTTTCTTTATAGTCATTATTCTCTATCTTTACATCTTTTAATCTTTCTTTTATGTTGGGGAGTGCGGAAGCACAGTCAGCTTCTTGACCTTCGAAAGAACTAACATAATTTTTAAATCTTGAAAATCTCATCATATATGAAAATCTATAAAATCGTTCTAAATCATTTTCGGGTTTATTTTTTTTAAGGTTCTCAAAATGACTTTTGCTCCCCACCCAATTTTTCTTTTTTAGCTTTTTCAAATCCTCATCACTAATTTTTTTTATAAACCTATAAGCAAAAGCGATATCCTTATCTAGATCATTTATCACTTCGATCTCACTTGGTTCTTTAGCGAAGAATACTGCCCCGCCTCCCATAAAATTCTCAACATAAGTTTTATGCTCTGGGATATAGCTAACAATAGTTTTAGCCAAATACCTTTTGCCACCAGGAGAACCAAAGGCTGGTCTGATCCCTTTTTCTAAATCTTCTAAATATTCTCCCTCTCCCTGTGCTGTCAATTTTTTTATTTCTTCTAACTCCATTTAAATCATCTCCTAAACCGGTTCCTTTCTTCCGTATCGGTATCGTTCCCGTCCGATCGCTTTAAGGTCCTTGGCAGGTACAAGAACATAATATCCCGAATCCCTATGCTCGATGGGGTCTGCGGGGAATCCCTCCGTGGCCTTCCAGACCTGCCAATAATTGCCTGCTCCTTTGGGCCTCTTAAAAGCCTTGACCACATATCTCCCTTTTACTAATTCTTTATTTTTTTCTGGCAAATTCTCACCAGGATAATAGAAATACTCGTGATAATCCTTCCTTCCGATCCCACTCTTAACTTTCCCTCGCCAAATTAATCCCATCCAGGCATATCGATAGGAAGTGGAATTCTTCACAAGAAAATTTGAGATCACAAAATTGCTATCTGTATCAATCTCTAAATCATAAATGTGTAGACCTCCTCCCCATCTTTTATTATTTTGTTCTGCCACAGGAATATAATAGTATTTTTCATCCTCTTCAATCTCTCTCATTTTTTCTTTCTTTCGCTCAAACTGGAATCGTAGACTATACATATTATTATGATTAGTGCCTCCATGATAACAAGTAAGAGATGATAAAATTCCAAGTCGTAGTAGTGCATAAAAACTTTGTCCTATAGCATACCGAGATGTACTTCCAATTTCTAATAGTGGTTTCTTACCCCTCGCACCATCTGCATCTATATATCCTTCTAACCCAACTCGCAATAACTTTTTAGGAAGATGAATAAAGAAGTCCGGGAATTTTTTTGTTGCTGAGGGTTTTATGACTTCATTTCTTGAATGATAATAACAATTTTTTGAAAGCCATTTAGCAAGTCCTCTATCATAAAATCGCAGGCTCACATAACCTCCTAATTTGCCAGGAAATTTCAGACGTGAAATGGATTCTACATTAAAAATTCTTTTAGTCAAGGATTCATATGAGTTTGCCTCTTCATCATTAGTGCAATCAAGCGAAATTACACCTTTATCATGATTAATGATAGAGCCATCTCCAATAAAAAAACCAATCCATCGAAGGGCATCCTCTGTTAATTCAACTTCTTTTTTATAAGAGGGCTCTATTTCCAGAATTATTCTATCGATGCTCAGGCTATTTTCCTTTGGTTTCGGGAGAAGGAGCTTATCAGATTCAGTAATTTCTAATTCAGTTTTTATACCATTTCTCGTAAATACATCATGATTATAGAAAAGACAAGGAAGTCCCATCTTTCCTTTCAGAAGATGTCTTTCATGAATTATTCCTCTATCCCAAATTCTTTTTATCGGCTTAAATTTTCCTTCTCCTGTATAAACTCTATCACCAATTCTTAAATTTCTTACGAATTCATATCCAAAATCTGTCAATATAAGATCATTCGCACTTACACATCCAACCTCTCCGGGGGAGATAAAATATGAACCGCTCTTTATCTGTAAATCAGCAAGTATTTTTGCTCCTTTCTTACTTATGCTCGGTTCCTTTATTTCTTCTATCTTTTTAATCTTTCCCGGTTCCTCGGCACTAGGCTTTACTAAGGCAAAACTCTTAGCCACATTCTTCATTCCACTTGCCGTCTCTACTAATTCACCTTTCAACATCCGTAAATAACTTTCTACATTGTTATCGGTAATTACCCATTGCACCAATCTCTTTAATCCGGAGAAGCTCATCCTATCATCAAGATGTATTGAGTGACCTTCGAAAAGCTCGGCTAAAGTTATCTTTCCCTTCTTGTATTCCTCTACTTCCTCCGGCTCCAGACCTCGAATATGGGTCTGTATAAATGCCTCCCCTTCCCGGTAATCACTATAAAATTCCTTAGGGAGTGGTTCATTCTCCTTAGCATGCTCTTTATAAATTTCTTTAGGAATCTTTCCCTCCTCTATGCTTATCTTGACATCATCTTTAACCGCCTTCTCCACCAGTCTTTCTCTCCGAGGAGTGAATCCGGAGAGTCTTTCCAATACAAATATCTTATCCGGTACATTCTTTTCCGGAACCGGTTGTAACACCACACTGACATAAGCCTTATAATAGGGGTATTTAGGATCATCGGTCTCATAGCTATTAACATCTTCGCTGGCTACTCTTAGTATCGAACCTATCACTACATCCTGTTTCGTATTATCCGACTTCCCTATATGGTTATAAAACTTCTCCCTAAATTCTATTACTGCCTTCTTATCTTTTCTGCTTATAGCCTCTGCCCACTCTTTATCAATGGGTCCTACAGCTAATTCATAATTCCAATTCCCGGTCTTCTTTCCTTCCCTGATAATTTCCCTTTCCCCCACTACTAAGCAATCAATCTCGTACCTCTCTTTCCATTTGCAAGCACCATGGTCTTGAGGTGCTTCATAGTGAGTATTGAGTAATTTAATCATCACTCCTTCGGCAATATGTTTGGGATAAGGACCACCTTTATGGGCATAGCCTATTATCTTATCTTTAGCCTTTTCGGCCTTCTTAAGATCTCCTAAATCCACAATATAAGATAAGGCTTCTTTTTGTAAATTGGTTGAGCTTCTAACAAAATGAACGTGCTCAGAGTCTTTGAATTTATTAAGCAATTCTTTGCGCTCCTTGAGGGGCCAGTCCCTAATATTTTTTCCCTCGTGTTCTACAATATCAAAAATGTAAATATGAGCCTTCTTGCTAGCCTCGGTCGGGTCGAATTTTCCATTTAGAAGTGCATTAGTAGCGGTTCGGTGAAGACATTCATTCTTTTCCTTATCTATCATTATAACTTCCGCATCTCCCTCAAAATCTTCCTTCATCTTCTTAAGCTCTTCTACCTGCCAGGGCAATCTTTTAGTCTTAATAGGAGAGCCTTTAATATCTTCGGGATCACTCATTATAATTACATCTTTGCCTTTCTTTATAATTTTCGTCCTCATTCCATCAAACTTGGCTTCTACAATTGCTTTTCCTTCCTGGAAATGAGGAGTATTCTTAAGGTCCTCGAAGGTAAATATTCGATAGGCTGGTTTATTCAAACCCCATCCTTCTCTCTTCGCAAAATCCTTCTCTTCCAAGACATCGCCATCATATAGAATCTTACCATTCCATATCTTAAGTCCGGCATTAACTTTCTCTTTATTTTTTAAAATATCTTTTCTTAAATTAGTGAGATATATTGCCTTTGGTTTCAATTCCTCCGCTAATTGCAGGAGAGAGAGAAAAGAAAGTTTATTCTCCTCTTTCTCCGGCTCTGTCTCATAATCTCCTACTCCACAAATCCAGATAGTCCCTTTTACCAGGTCTTTCTGTGCCTTTCCTAATTCTAAGAATTCGGGTAATATTGATATCTTCTTTTTCCCTACATCTAATCTCAAACCTATAGAAGGAGTCCCGACTGCCGGAGTAGTCTTGATCGGGATAATCTCCAGGCCATCAATCTTTAGCGGTTTTAAGAATAGATGCGTATCCTCACTCTTAGGTAGTCGGTCAAATATGGCTCCTACCGTATAAACTGGGATATTCTTATATTCCACTAAATATTCCCAGTGATCCTTATCGGCCTGAGTCACAATTATAAAATCTAATTCTTCTTTTATTTCTTTTTTATGGACTGCCGGGTCGATAAGAATCCTTTTATCTTTGTGACGAATAAGCAGGGAAAAGTGTCTGCCCTGCGGGGAATCAAGCTGGGCCATGGTGCCGAGGACCTCGATAAAACCTGTCTCCGGTATATCATCTCTCTTTCTTACTATCTCAATCTTCTCCTTAGGCCTTAGCACCTTTTCGAATAGCGGGATATATGAATCCCATTCAGTCATATCATAAATAAAATTCAACTTCTTATTTATCTGTTTACCGAAAAGCTTAGTAAGTGCTAATTCTAATTTTGGATCCTGTTCATCCCTAATAAGTATATTTATATCCGGTTGGTCTCTTAGAGACTTCTTCGAATCTCTTACAATACTAATAAATTCAGGATCAAGCACTATCGAACCTAAACTGGGGGTATCTATTCCTAATTCTTCTTTCTTAAACACTATATCGTCTATGCCGGTCTCAACGTGATTTATTTTTCTCTTATGCATCTCCCTGACCAGCAGTTGATATTTCCCGAGAAAATCACCTCTTTTGACCTCTAATTTCGGTTTCGGTTTCTCAAAATATTTCTCCCATAGTTGTGAAAATCGTAAGTCCAGAGAATACAGTTCTATATCAGGCGCTTTTCTCAGATTTAATTTGGTTATCTCTTCTATTCTCAATGTTTCCACCTACTTATTTTAGTATATTATAAGTTATGATTCCTTTCCATATTTTTCTTCTTTAAAGGTCTTTTTATATAATTCATCAGGAGTAAATACATAATCGCCTTCCTGTCCTTTTCTCACCTTATTGTGAAATACCTTCTCGTACATTATTTCCTCTGGAATACCTCCGGGATAGGCCTTGCATCTTACCCTGGTGTGAGGATCGCTGGGCAATAAATGTTCACAAAACTGGCACTTTAAAGTTCTATAACTCATAACTTTAAACTCCTTTTAATCTAAAATGTATTTTCTTATTATTCTGGCTACAAAGTCCATATTTTCTTTGGGCAAATTCTTTGCCTCGTAGTTACAGAATGCCTCGGCAATAAATTCTGCTGGCTCCTGGTTGGCATATTCTCCGAAGATATTTTTAATGGTTATCTTATCAGTCTCACGTAAATATAGCATAACCTCTGGTGTTGATGTAATCTTTTTAGCAATATCCAATACATGTCCATATTCATGTGCTACGACGCCCTTAAAGGTAGCTAATTTGTGGAAGCCTGTCTCTACACACTTCTCCATTGATTTCTTAAAGAATTCTCTTTTAATGGGGTTAGCCCACCAATATTCATTGAAGGCAAGAGATGTTTGACGAGTCGCTTTATTATAAATGGTCTGCGCAAAAGTGCTGTTGGAAGTACGAAGACTGTAAAGGTAGTCCACCGTCTTCGTTAAGCCCTGTGCAGTACCTAAATTACCTAATTTAATCTTATATTTTTCAATCAATCTAAACAGCTCTTTATTAACTATATTTATGCCTTCCAGATCCATTTTACCATAATCTACCAGGCCGTATTCTTTAACTAATTCTTTGTGGGCAAATGAATAAGCTTCATTTTTAGTCTTTGCTGGTTGCCAACCTGGCAGTTTTACTTCAGGTTTTTTGGGGACCTTAGGTTTCTTTACCCTGGGAATTATTACGATCCAATGGCAACGGCAATTAGGGTGTTTTGGAAGGACTCCTCTAGCTTCGGCTCGCGTGAATTTTTGCCCTGCCAAATCCAGACATTCGGAACAGGCATCACCAGCCGAAGATATCTCTACTTCTTCATACCTACTTCCCTCTAATGAATCTAAATAGCCCTCGTTTACACTCCGGTTAACCTCAGTCCTAGCTATTAGCTCACTTCGGTCTCTCTGTAGTCTACTGTAATATTTGTCATATTGCTTTAGATATGCTTTTCCTTTTAAACCCTGGTCATATAAGAAATCCCCATATTTTATTAAAGCCCTGGTTTGTGGTCCATTAAGTCCGATCCCGGTGGCTTCGATATCCCTTGCTATCTGGGTGAGGGTTTTCCCTTTTTTTAATCCATGGGATACTATTGCTCGCAGTCCCGCTTTAGTTTCTTTTCCTACTAAGGTGACCAATTCGGAGGAATATTTCTCGGCCCATTCCACGGAACGGGGATTTATAACATCAAAAGAGGCCTCGATCCACGCTTGAGTCAGAGATAAATTGCCGGACTTTTCCATTATATTAAGATAGGCCGGTTTGATTATGCTCTTTCCTCTATTTTCTATTATCTCCCAGTCCACATAATCTACTACTATCTCAGGTTCGGATTTCTTCCTGATTTTTGCTGGGCCTTTACCCGAAATATAAACAACCGAAGCGATCGCCGAAGAATCTCCTGGCTCTACTCCCTTTTTAAGGATTTTCTTTTTTATATCCTTTATGATCTGTTCCCGGGCTCCTTGCATCCAGTCTCTTATTTTGGGATATAGATAGGCCTCACACTCATCCATCAATTTAAGTACTTGCTTTCTTAGCCTCTCTTTTCGACCTATCTTTTCAAATAATACATCTATGAGTCTATTCAATTCTTCTACGGTATCACTGGTTAATGGCATAATTATTTAGCTCCTCATCTTCATAGCCATAGCTCTTCCGTTATAACGTCAGCAGTTGAACATTCACCTTCCTTATAGCCATATAAAAAGAAAGCACCATCTGTAAAAGACGCAGAACCGTAATAATGTATTATTCGGCAATATGCTTTATTATCCATTTCGTTCATTATTTTTCCTCGGTGGAGTCCGGCCATCTGCTATTCCCAATTCTATTCTAATGGCTATATTGACTCCCGGCATATCTTCTTTAATCTTCCTATCTAACATCTGGACTATCTCCGCCAGGGTCTCCTTGACATAACCTTCTAATTCTATCTTTTTAATAAATTTTTCTATGTCTACCATGCTTTTAGTCCTCTAACTCTCCTTCGTCCTTGCCCACTTCTTTAAGAAAATCACCTCCAGATAATTTGTTGATTCCCTCTGTAAGTTCTTCCATCGCCTTGATGAATTTGTCTTCTCTCTTCTCTAGTTCCTCTTCTCCCACTACTTCAAGACCGCTCTTCATATAGTACTTATCCCCACCTATATACGTCTTCCCTAAACCTAATTTGTTTCTAGCCTGGTTGGGGGTCATCATTGCATGTCCAATATACTTAATATATCTATCCCCTTCCGCATCTATATTTCGAATGTCCAGGGTATTAAGCTTAAATACATACTTGTGGCAATTCAAGCCTTCTTCTATAATCTTAGAGTTAACAATATTTTCCATATCTGTCTGGTAGGGTTCCACTACTGACTCCACGTATATCTTGGTCCCTTCTTCTGTTTCTTTACCTCCACCTAATTTCCCCACTCTGGATCTAATTCCAATCCGTTCCCCAGGCATATGATAGGCAATAAGTATATCCTCTACTAATGATTCTCGATAAAGCCTGAAACTACCTTCCTTGACATCCACAGATAATTGTTGCCATTGAAATTTAGCATTC
>Ga0307379_10001818_pt1 | contig 32596 bp, 34 predicted proteins | sample UN2MG_FD_202237 | JGI IMG/M metagenome (GOLD analysis project Ga0307379, IMG submission 202237) | Soil microbial communities from Risofladan, Vaasa, Finland - UN-2 | ecosystem: Environmental > Terrestrial > Soil > Coastal area > Acid sulfate soil | place: Finland: Risofladan, Vaasa | collected...
TTGTGTAGCAAACATAGCAACATCCCGATTATCAGTAGTAATAGCTCCACCATCGCCATACCCACCCAATATTTTAAAAGGATAAAAACTCCAACATCCTGTCAGCCCCCAGGACCCTGCCATCTTCCTTTGACCTCTGGCTTCTGATCCCTGATCTCTGATCTCTGCCTCCTGACTCTTGCCCTCTGATTTCTGACCTCTGACTTCTGCCTCCTGATCTAAAATACTTGATCCCAGGCTCTGGCATGCATCTTCAATTACCACAAGATTATATTTTTCAGCAATATCAATAATTCTTGGCATATCCGCCATGTATCCACTAAGATGCACTGGAATAATCCCTTTTGTCTTATCGGTAATAACTCCTTCTATTTCGTCAACATTGATATTAAAGTCCTTACCTACATCAACTAATACCGGCGCAGCACCGACATTAACGACAGCGGAACAAGTAGCAACAAAGGTATGAGCAGGCACAATTACTTCGTCTCCTTGTCCGATACCGGCAGCTCTCAATGATAAATGCAATGCATCATAACCACTATTAAGTCCTACAGCATACTTTGTCCCAACAAAAGCTGCAAGATTCTTCTCAAAACTCTTAAGTTGTCCTCTATCAATCAAATCACCTTTTGACATAACCTCAAAATAGGCAGTATCAATTTCATCTCTGATAATTTTATAGCTTCTTGCAGGATTTACAAAATGGATTTTATACTTCATAGATCCTCCCATTTTCTTGTTGTGTTAAATTTAATATAAAAAACATCCTAATTAAGATTTTTATTTTAAAAGAGCCGTTTGTATCTTTTTTGCAATAGATGCTGAATCAAGTCCATATAATCCCCTTAAATATTCCTGGTCTCCAACCTTAGAGCAAAAATTTCCATCAGTTCCAATCCTTATTAATTGGGCTTTTACTCCTCGAATTTCAGCAAGTATCTCAGCCACCGCTCCACCTAATCCCCCAATAATACTATGCTCTTCAACTGTAATAATTAATTTTGAATCTCTTGCCAAATCTTCAACAAGCTTTTGGTCTATAGGACACAATGTATGAAAACTGTAAACAGATGTATCAATTCCTCTTTTTTTTAAAATTTCGTGAGCCCTCAGTACATTAGAAAGGATGCCTCCAATAGAAAGAATAGCAGCAGCATCGCCAAATACAACATTAATGGCCTTCCCTAAAACAAATTCAGGCAAAGCGCCATAAACCTTTGGCTCTCCCCCCCGACCTAATCTCAAATAACATGGCCCTTTAAGTTCGCATATTGCTCTTGTAGCCAGCATTGTTTCAACAGTATCCCCAGGAGCGACAACTATTAAATTTGGGATAGAGCGCATAACAGCAAGGTCTTCAGTGGCATGATGAGTCATTCCTAGCGGGCCGTAGCAAAACCCACCGCCTATACTAACGATCTTTACATTAGCATTATGGTAACACACATCATTTCTTATCTGTTCTAGACATCTTAATGTTGGAAAATTACAGATAGAATAAGTGAAGACTGTTTTACCTGCAAGTGCCATCCCGGTTGCCAGGCCTGTCATATTCTGCTCGGCAACGCCAACATTCAAATACTGCTCAGGAAATTCACTGGCAAATCCCGTCAACACACCGAAGCCTAAGTCCCCCGTCAAGAGCATTACATTCTTGTCTTTACGGGCAATCTCAGTTAATGCAGTTACAAAAGCATCCCGCACCTTACTTTTCCTCCAATTCGGCCATGGCTGCTTCAAACTCTTCCCCCTGGGGGCTCCTATAGTGCCATAGAACAGAATTTTCCATAAATGAAACACCCTTCCCCTTGACCGTGTGTGCAATTATGCATGTAGGTGCCTTATTATCTCTGGGGATAACATTCAGATTTTCTGAAAGTTCTGTATGGTTATGCCCGTCAATTTCTTTTTCCTTCCATCCAAAGGCCTTCCATTTTTCAGCAAACGGCTCCAATCGAATAGTTTCCTCCACGGATGTAAGGCTCTGAATCTTGTTGTAATCTATAATAGCTATAAGATTGGAAAGTTTGTGGTGTGAAGCGAAAAGAACTGCCTCCCAGGTTGATCCCTCGTCGCATTCTCCATCGCTTAACAACACAAATATTCGATGTTTTTTACCATCAAGCATGGCAGCGTACGCCATACCGGCACCTATGGATAGACCATGTCCTAGTGAACCTGTTGAAACCTCAACACCCGGAATACCTATATGAGATATATGGCCGCTGAGTTTACTTCCACGTGCACAGTGCTGACTGAGCCATTCCACCGGAAAATACCCTGTTTCGGCAAGTGCCGCATATATAGCTGCTCCTGCATGTCCTTTGCTCAATATAAATCGATCACGATCAGGCCAATCCGGTTCTTCTGGTCTTTTCACTAGAACCTTTCCATATAAAACTGCTACTATATCAGCTATTGATAGAACAGATCCTATATGAGAGCTTTTCCCCAAATGCGTCATCATTATTGCATGCCTACGGATCTTAAGTGCAAGTTTTTCTGTATCCATAAATTCAATCACTTTTTTAACTCTTCCCAATAATGGCAAGGAGTGTCATCCACATGACTTTTATATCTAGCAGGAAAGAATGTTTTAAGGCATATCCACGCTGAAGTTCAAGTTTTTGAGGCTTGATAATACGTCTGTATGCCTCATGTGCATCCTTTATCCCAGAGTTTGCTATAATCTCCCCTTCATTCCGAAACTTAATGGAAGAAAGGTCAGTAAGCCCTGGACGCACAGAAAAAATAACTTTCCACTCTGAGGCATAAGTATCTACTTCTAATTTGACCTCAGGTCTTGGTCCCACAAAACTCATCTCGCCTTTTAACACATTTATTAGTTGAGGCAGTTCATCCAGTTTATATTTCCTTAAGAACTTGCCCACATTAGTAAGTCTTGGGTCATCATCAGAAGTAGAGGGACCACCTACTTTTTCTGCGTCAGCAACCATAGTACGAAACTTTAACATCTTAAAAAGTTTTCCATGCAAGCCAACACGTAATCCGCGGTAAAACACAGATCCTCTATCATTAACCTTTATTATAAGGGCAATAATAATCAAAAGCGGAGTTAAAAGAAGAATCCCTACTACTGAGAATATTATGTCAAAAACACGTTTCATTTTATTACTCGATTAATGCAGTATAAGCTTCGTGTCTATGTTTAGGTACACATTGGTTGATTGTATATTACTTTTTACTCTCATTTTTAGAAATTTTATAGCAATATACGAATGTCTTTTGCCCTTTATGAACTTCGATTGTGCCAATCTTTATTGCCCCTAACTTCTCATAAAATCGTTGTGCTTGTTTTAAACTTTCTCCCGTTGTAATCTTGAACTCGTCAATGCCAAATTCATTTAGGCAAGCCGAAAACTCCTTGAATAAGATCTGTGCCAAACCCCTGCCTTGATATTCCTTTGAAATTGCAATATCAAGTAATTCCGCTTTAGGTAAATCATTCAACTCATTTTTTGATGGGTAAACCAGAGTCTCCACAATTTTACGAATTTTACTTAATGATAGCAACTTTGGCAAAAGATTTATAAATACAAAAAAAGATTTCTTAAATAGAAAATCCTTGTAAAATTTACCTGTGTCTATTGTACCAAGTAAGAATCCACAGACATTACCCTGAATTGCATCCCTTGCGATTAACAGAATACCGGTTCTCTTTTCTGCTGCAAGCGAAAAAATAGAAAGAAGTGCTTTTTCGCCAAGGGAGCTTAAGAATCCTTGACTTATTTCCTGTTGGTGGATATGTCCAGCCTGTTCAATATCTTCTGAAGTAATGTCGCTCTTTTTAATTATGTATTTATTCATCTTTATTCATCTCAACCTCTATTCAAAAACCTCACAGATCGATCAATATCCCGCTTCTTAACCGCAATATGAGTTGGCAATGTTACAACTTGGTTGCATCTTTCTTCAGCAACGGGACATGACCCTGCCTTATAATTAACAATTTCACAATCTGTCATATCCAATGGATGTACAGGCGTTAAATACCAATCAGCAAGTTCAATATTAGCCTTACGGGCTTCTTTCAACAATATATATTTGTCATCGACAACCAATGGATATCGCGCAAAAACAGTTTCGGTGTTTTTCGGCAATACTGGGTGAGAAATTGCGGATGATTTAATCCTTGACTCATATTCAGCCGTCACCCACCGGCTATGACGAACTTGAGCATCCAGATCTATCAGCTCATGCACAAGGCGTTTTTGCAAAGATTTTGGCATTCTCAAATGGAAATCTCGGGCTATTTCATCCTGTTTTACCGAGTTGTAATTGCTCTCGGCAGCGCCTATTTTGCCTAATAGATGGAACAGACCACGAACAGGCCAATAAAGAGATGGCCTGTATATAAATTTAAAACCAGCATATTGCAATTGAATCCGAATTATTTTTACAAGCGGGGGATATCTAAAATGCACATATTGAGACTCTAGCTTTTCATACAAAGCAACATCATTAATCAGGGCGCTTCCTCCGATACCCACCACAATCGGTTTGCCCCATTCAAACGAGTAAAAGCTGGCAACTCCAAATGTGCCGACTGTCTTCCCTTTGAAAGTAGAGGCCAAAGTATGACAGCAATCTTCAATGATGCGCACTCTGTGCCGTTCGGCTACTTGAACGATACTATCCATATCAGCCGGGATGCCATAGGTATGTTGAACGATGATTGCCCGCGTTTTGAAGGTTATCTTTCGCTCTAAATCAGCGGTATCCATGTTGAAGCCGGACGTTTCGATATCAACAAAAACAGGTTTGGCACCGGCAGCCATAATCCCTTCTGGTACTGCTACGCAAGTAAAGGCCTGTGTGATAACCTCATCACCTTGGTCAATCCCAAGGGCTTTTAATAGGACGTAAAGTGCAACCCGACCACGATAATATGTGTAACTTCTAAGTTCTGATACAGAAGTCATGTTTTGCTCTTCTGTTGATGGCGTCTAACCGGCTTGAATAGGCCTAACAGCGAACCTATCCCATACGCAATGTGTGTAGTAATAAAAATAAACGGCATGATTGCCAGAAATTGTATAGATCTTTCCTTTCGAGCCACCGTTATTGAAGCTATGATAGCGACAACAAAGTATGTAGCTAAAATCCCTAGAAAAAACCAAAGAAAAAGGATCTGTATTAAGGAGAAAAATAGCGATACAACCAAAGCTAGCACAAATACAAGAGGTGCCAAGTTGCGCCATGAGAAAATAGGTTTTTTTGTAATACGGCTAATGTAAATAGGGGTTAAACCTCCAATGAAGATCCACGGGATGTAGCTTGCGAGATCACTTCGCACAAAGTAATGGCAAATAATATTCGGCACAAATAGGATTCGACCTCCAGATCTTTGCAGTCGCACATTGAATTCTCGATCTTGGCCACGGATTAACGCCTCATTGAAAAATCCTATTTTATCGAAAATTTCGCGTCGATAACATCCTCCGAAAACCGTATCCACCCACTTCATTTCCATTGCACCGGTTCTATAAGTAGCATTCCCTGCTGCAAATGGATGCGAAATCGCGTAAGCAATCGCCCGAGCCGTTCGTGAGTTGTTTCTTGGCAGCGATATACGCATACCTCCGACATTGTCCGCGTCATACTTTTTGAGGTGGTATACACTCTTTGAAATGTAATCCGATTCGTATATGGCATGTGCACTCATGAATATAACCAGCTCCCCATGCGAATTTTTTATACCTTCATTAAAGGCAAATGGTGTGAGTTTTTTAGGGTTATCTATCAATCTTATATATGAGTGCTTCTCCCTGTAATTTTCCACGATCTCCCTTGTTCCATCCTCACTCATCCCATCAACAACTAACACTTCTAACTTATCCTTTGAATAGTCATTGGCAATAATGGATTTAAGACACTTTCCAATAAATTTTTTCTCATTTCGGCATAGTACTATGACTGAAACTAAAGAGTAATTACTCGTAGATTTTCCCATAGATCAGCCTTTTCTCTTAGCTTTTTACTTCAGTACGGTAAATTGTTTATTTTATTGCATAGTGTCCGGTTATAACTCAAATAGTTTAAACTGCTTAGAGTAGAGGTCCTCTTGAGTTGTGTAATCAAATTCTGTAAGTAGTTGATAAATAGAGATTTTCTCTAATACTGTTACACTCAAAATCTGCAAAAAAGTGTAGAGAAACATGTCTAGATTCAAACGATTTTTAATGATGGCCACAAGCACATAAATCGAAATAGCTATCCAAACCTGCGTTTTAACGGCATTCTCCGATGTCCCATAAAACGATTTTATCCGTAAATGCTGCTTGATCCATTTGAAAAACAATTCTATCTGCCAGCGGCATTTGTAAAGTTGGGCAATAGCATATGCTGGAAGAATAAAATTGTTGGATACAAAGATCAAATTTTTATCGGTTTATTTATCAAAAAAGCGAACATGGCGCATTTGTTCTGGATAATATTCAGCCGAATGAATCCCCGTCAGAGCAATTGTTTGATCGCATCGCAACCCTGTGGACTTATCGATAGGATGAGAATAAAGCCTGCGAAATTGAAGGTTGGATTTAGCCCGAATGATAAAGAAGGCATCAAACAAATTCAGGAGATAAAGGCGATCAAAATCAAGATAACCACGATCCAAGATATAGAAAAACACAGGTTCAGGAATGAGTTCATCCAGGATATTAACATCATGGATCTTCCCATCAGTGATTTCGATGAATATCGGGATAGAGCCTAGTAAGTCTAACAATGTGTGTAACTTAATGGCACCTTACAAAGATATTGATCCCAGCAAGAAAAACTTTTGACTTGATAGTTGTTTTATACACGAAAATATTATTTAATAAAAATTGTAAGGAGACACACCTTAAATTGCGACCCTTTTTGGTCTGAATCAACAAAACCATTCCATCTACCTCAAATTTTTTCATCCGTTCGTATTTCTCAGACAAGGAACTATCCGAGGTTATAATTGTAACCGCATGCCCTTTAGAAACGAGATGTTTCGAAAAAACATACGGGCGCACTCCATCAGCAGAATCCAAAGTCGAAAAATATTGATGTATGTATGTAATTCGCATTTATATCATCGCGAGTTGTAAGCTTTGATATTTGTAATGTTTTTGATAATTTTTGCAGGATTTCCTGCTGCAACAGTATCCTTATTGACATCTTTAGTGACCACAGATCCCGCTCCAACAAGTGCATTTTCTCCTATAATAACTCCGGGCAGTACCGTTACATTAGCTCCGATCTTTGCATTTTTTTTAACGTACACACCACGCAATAATTCCTTTACATTCTTGGAGCGTGGATACTTTGCATTTGTCAGCACCACATTAGGACCTATCCAGCACCCGTCTTCAAGAACGCAGTATTCAGGAATAAATACCTGTGTATGAACCCTTACACCATGTCCAATCTTTACATGATGTTCAATAACCGATAATGTTCCAATGCTTACATCATCGCCTATTTCATTTAGTTCCCTGATATTAGCCTTATTGCCTGTTTGAAAATTATTGCCAATCCTGTTGCCTGCATATATAACTGTATGAGATCTTATTATGGCATTGTCGCCAATAATTGTTTCAAGCTCACCTGTGTTGTATCCTCTTGGAGGAGAACCGATGATTACAAAATCCTCTATTACACAGTCTTTACCCAATCGTACTCCCGGATAAATAATTGCTGTTTTACTTATCATTTTTGAACCTCTAAAAGATGTCATAATCTTGGTCTTTTATGAGCAATGATTTCACTTTTTATTACTGCCAAATCTTCTAATTCGAGTCGTTTAAAGCGTTTATCAATCTTCATTTTTTTTAATACTTTTAAAGAAGGACCATCAATAGGTGCGTTTATATATAGGATATTAAAACCACAATTTCTGATAATTTCAATGAATTGTGAATTTCTTAACCGGTTTAAATAAGTAATCTTGTTTTTAGCTAATAGTTTCCACACGAATTCAGGATATCTTAAAAAATTAATATTAGAGATTTTCTTATCAAAAGATACATAGTGGTCATGTAAACCAATCAAGTTATAAAATAGACCGATAGGCTTTAATGTACGAAAGGCTTCCTTTGTTATATTCAGAACAATTCGCTCAGGTATATGTTCGAGAACTGCATATGAAAAAAACAAATCTATCGAATCATCAGATAGATTTGTATACGATGCATCTCCTGGCGCAATATATTCAATATTCATTGAACGTAATAACGTGTCCACATCACCGTCTAAAATTATTTTTTCACTTCTCTCTTTTAATTCATTTACTGAAACACCAATATCTTCGCTTATCTTAGAGAAATTTTTTACAACTTGCAACAAAGTCATTTTTACAAGTTGTAAACGTAGATGGCGAACATGGTCGAATGTATATACCTTGCCAGCACCTAACAAAAAAAACATAATCGGCAAGGTTGGCAGCCAACCTGTACCTACTTCAACGAGTTTTAAACCTTTCAGACTTGGAAGTCCGTTCTCTGTTAATAATTTAACCATGTGAATACCATAACAAAAAGCGTTATCTACATTTGCTGGACTATTGCTACCTCGCATTTTCTGCAATTTATAGTTTATGTGCTCTCCAAACGGCATTAGAGATAGAATTGCTTGCAATAAAGCTTTATATAACCAATTCATAAAATCTTACCGTCGTTTTGTCATTTTTTGAATGCTTTAAATACCCAACCGACATTTCTTAGGAGTGAATCGTAAAAAGACTTCCCTACCTGTTTCTGCTGATTCATATATTGCGTTTATCAACTCAACAGATTTCCTGCCTTCAAGTCCATCAATTAATCCTCTTTTCTCATTTATCAAGCTATCCAGCACATCTTTAAAAAACTGAGTATGATTCCATGCGGTTTCATTTGGAACCTTTGAAAACTTATCCCATATTTCAGCATCCATGTCATCGATTTCGTCAAAATTCCATGTCTTAAGCTCGTTCATAAAAAAACCGCCAATTTCAACCGAACCTTTTTCCCCAAGTATGCTTATGGAACCTTCTAGGTCTTTTGGCCTTGTAGCAGTTGTTGTTTCAAGTATACCCAATGCGCCATTTTTGAACCTCAAAATGGCAACGCCGGTGTCTTCCGCCTCTATATTTACAAGTCTTGTAGCTGTTTTTGCCATCACACTTTCAACCTCGCCCATTAGCCAGATTAGCATGTCTATATGGTGGCTGGCTTGATTAGTAAAAACTCCTCCATCATATGCCCATGTTCCTCGCCACGATTTCTGGTCATAATATGCCTGCTGTCTGCACCATCTGACCCTAACTGTCCCTAATACAAGCTTCCCAAACCGCCCCTTGTCCAGTGCCTCTTTGAGCTTTTGGATGGGAGGATTGAAACGATTCTGCTGAACCACAAATATTTTTATTCCGTTTGCATCGCATTCTTCAATTATTCTATCAACCTGATCAAGCCTCAGCGCCAACGGTTTTTCCACAACAAAGTGCTTATGAAAAGGGATAAACTCCAATATATTCTCAGCATGGATACCTGATGGCGTCAGAATATTTAAAACATCTGGTTTCGTTTTTTCTATCATCTCTTCAACACCTGTAAATATAGGGATTGAATTTCTCTCGCCAAATGCCTGCACAGCATGAGAATCGATATCATAAGCACCGACAACTTCAGCATTATTAAGCCTATTGATCGCTATCATATGTTTATTAGCAATGGCTCCACAGCCGATTAAAGCAAACTTGATTTTTTCATGTTGATCGTATTTCATGCATTCTCCTTTTTACAGCTACATCTTATTCACAATATCCTTGAGACTGACTATGACATACTTAACCTGTTCATCCGTCATGTCGCCATGGATCGGTAAACTTAGAATTTCATCTTTTATAGAATAGGCGATCGGAAAATCCGCAGGCTTATGCCCTAAGTAGCTATAGGCCTTTAAAAAAGGAAGCGGAATCGGATAATGAATTCCTGTTGAGATCTCTTTCTCCGCTAAAAGCTCTTTGACCCTATCCCTGTTTTTTACTCTTATAACATAAAGATGATATACATGTTTTACATCAGAAAGAACAGATGGTGTTATAACAATATCTTTCAATCCTTCATTATACATTTTAGCAATTGCCCTTCTTCGTTCTATCCATTTGTCTAAATGTTTCAGTTTTACATCAAGGATCGCAGCTTGCAAGCCATCAAGGCGGCTGTTAGTCCCCTCAAACTCATGGTTGTATTTTTCTATTCTGCCATGATTGGCAATCATTCCCGCCTTTTTTGCCAGATTACCGTCGTTTGTAACAATAGCGCCCGCATCACCATAAGCACCCAGGTTTTTTCCAGGATAAAAGCTGAAACAGGCTATATCTCCAATTGTTCCAATTTTTTGGCCTTTATATTCCGCACCATGGGCCTGTGCTGCATCCTCAACAACAAACAGCCTGTGCTTTTTAGTTATATCATTTATTCTTTCCATATCCACAGGTTGGCCGTATAGATGAACAGGAATAATGGCTTTTGTTTTGTCTGTAATCCTTTCTTCAATCTTTTTGACATCAATATTATAGGTGTCTTTATCACAGTCGACAAAGACGACCTTTGCCCCAGTCATGGTAATAGCCTCAGAAGTTGCGATAAAAGAATTAGCTACAGTCAACACTTCATCTCCTTCTCCTATTCCTAATACCTTTAGAGCAATATATATTGCATCTGTCCCATTTCCAACTCCAACACAATATTTTGCTCTAATATAGGAAGAAAAATTTTCCTCAAATAATTTTACATTCTTTCCTCCTATAAATGCTGAGTTTGAAAGTACTTCATTAATTGCATTATCAATTTCCTCTTTTATTGATAGATATTGAGCATATAAATCAACAAAAGCTACTTTCATATCTCCTCCTTTCTCGATAATTTCACTTTGTTCTGATGTATAGAATTCTCGTTAACGAGACAAGCGCTTATTCCTTGGGCGTCCATGAATTTTTTTAGCCAGTCCAGTTCAACCTTGAGCTGGACGACCACCGATAATAATTCCTCCTCAGGCTTGATGCAAATTTTCTCCTGCTGCAACTTCTGCTGGAAAAAGTGCCAGGAGAATCTCCGACATATGGTAGTATCTCGAGTGAATCGGTTAGGAATACGGAAGAGTAGCGAGCGACCTGGGTGATCGCATTTTCCCTCTTAGCCGTTTCAAGAGCAATTTTGAGCTAAAGGGCTATGCGGCGAGTCTTTCTCATCGTATAACCTATATAAATAGCTCTATCATGAAGTCAGCAACTTATTGTATAAGCAAATGATTTTTGTGGCCTCGACATCCCAATTGTAGATCCGCTCTATTGTTTGACGGCCACGCTGACCCATGGCTTCGGCTTCAACAGGATTATCAAGAATCCAACGCATTGCTTTTTCGATTGACTTTGGATTCAATGGATCAACTAGCAATCCGCACCCCACACCATCGATAATTCGTCTCCATAGCGGGAAGTCGGATGCAATTACAGGAAGTCCAACTGACATATATTCGAACATCTTGATCGGGTAACTATCAAGATAGTTTACGGTAGCATGAAGCGTTACCAATCCGGCTCTGGTGTTCCCCAAAAGATTTGCTATTTGCTCTCGCGAGACCTGTCCGTGATAATGTACAGAAGTCCACCCCGGGAGAGCCTGCAATGTATCAGCAAGACCAGCAGGACTAAATGATCCTGCCATATCTAGTTGAACGCCAGGAATATTTCTAAGTAAATCAATTGCACGAACCATTTCCACTGCTCCCTGGATTGATGCGATTACACCCACATCACCCACATAGGCAAAAGATTGTGGCCGCTCAAAATAAGGAATTGGTGCAGGATTCAACACTTCTGTAATAATTGGGAAATTTTGGACCGTAATAGTCTTGCTGGCAGGGAACCGTTTGGCAATCTTCGGAGTAGCTGAAACGAGAGCGTCGCAGGCGCGGGCACATAACCATTCCAGTACGCCCATCGCTAACGAAATGGGGTATCGGATGCTTTTTGGAATCTATTTGACTGCAATCGGAATTTTATAGCCACAATCTGATGATCAATATAACGTGCCAGCGAAACATTTTTGCGATACCTGCAGCCCCGAAGAACCCTGACAGTATATCTTTCAGAAATATTAAAATTCCTATCTCTCTTTGCTATCATTACCTTTCGCTGATGTTCAAAAGTACTGGCCCACCAAAGCACACTATGTCCCCGTTCTAATAATTTATCCGCCAAAATCGCCGTACGCATCTTGCGTACACCACTTCGTATAGGAAGCGGTTCACCTGTTTGAATAATCCAGACATTCATCGGTTTCTATGACATCTATTAATACCACCAGTTATATGCCAAATGAAATAAGAGACTAATTTTAGCAATATAAATACCCAGGGTTAAATCCGTGGGCATCTATTTTTTTTAAGAGAGTTTCAACAATTTTGCAAGCGGTATTTCCATCTCCATAGAGGCCTGTCTCATTTCTTTTTAAAGGGATTAGAATTTGTCGAATTTTTCTAGCTACAACTAAAGCATTTTCTGGGGGTTGGATATAATTCCAATCTAATTCAACAAGCTCAACCCATTCTGTTTCATCTCTTAAAGTCACACAAGGTACTTTATAGAAAAAAGCTTCTTTTTGCACGCCTCCAGAATCAGTAGCTATTAGGCGTGAATGTTTTTCAAGCATTATCATATCAAGATAACCTACAGGGGGAATTATTTTCAAAATATTCTCCACTTTTGAAAGCAGCCTTAGATGTTCGAGTGCTTTCTTTGTGCGTGGGTGAATAGGAATTACTACTGATATTTTTTTTAGAAACATCTATTAATCCATTAAAAATCGCTTTTAATCTCAATAAATTATCAGTGTTTTCCGCCCGATGAATGGTGACTAAAATATAATTTTTAGATTCAATATTTAAATGCTCTAAAATTTTACTTGTGCATTCTGCCTTTTTGCCGTAAATGAGTGCAGCATCGTACATTACGTCACCCACAAGATGGATGTTTTCTTCTGGAAGGCCTTCCTTCAAAAGATTCTCCACTGCAGCCCTAGTAGGAGCAAAAAGCACATCTGAGGCGTGATCAGTAAGTACTCTATTGATTTCCTCTGGCATCTCTCGGTTAAAGGATCGTAATCCTGCCTCCACATGGGCTGTGGGAATTCTAAGCTTTACTGCCGCTAGAGCTCCTACAAAAGTAGAGTTAGTATCACCATATACAAGCACCCAATCAGGCTTTTCTTTAATCAATACTTTCTCAACAGCTTCGAGCATGCATCCAGTCTGAACTCCATGAGTTGCAGAGCCAATTCCAAGATTATATTGAGGTTCTGAGATTTCTAGCTCATCAAAAAATACATGACTCATGTTATCGTCATAATGTTGACCTGTGTGAACCAGCACCTCTTTTACTCTAGATTCATTCTGTAGAGCTCTGGAAATTGTTGCAGCTTTGATGAACTGAGGTCTAGCACCAACTATAGATAAAATTTTTATATTGTCACTATTCATCATTCATTAATTCTTTGTAAAGCATTAATAGTTTCTGTGACTCTTGCTCCCAATTATACTTGTCCAGGACTTCCTGTCGACCCTTTTCTCCCATCTCCTGTGCTTTAATCGGATGCTCAATGATCCAGCGGATTGCATCGGCAATCTCTTCAGGGTTAAGTGGGTCAACGCAAATACCACATTCCGCCCCTTCCACCATTTCCTTCCAAAGTGGGAAATTGGATGCAATAACCGGTAAGCAAGCTAACATGTATTCAAAAAGTTTATTTGGTTCTGCTTCTAGAGAATTTGGTTCAGGCAGTGCACAAATTATGCCCACATCTGCCTTGGCTAAATAAGAAGGAATTTTTTCAAGCGGAATCCATCCAAAATAATCTACTTTTCCAAAACTCTTCAATTGTTCAATCTTTCTTTTGTAAGCAGCAGGTGAGAATTTTCCCAGTAATTTAATTCTAACGTTTAAATCTGAATTCAAATATTTTAATGCTCTAATCGTTTGAGTTATGCCATTAGTTTCTGATATTGCTCCAACATAGATAATTGAGAAATATTTTTTTCCCCATTTACTTTTCGACAATACGAAGGTAGATGTAGAATTTTTAACAATTGGAAAATTTCTTACAGCTATTACTTTATTTCTAAGAAAAGTACGTTTAATACTGGGCGTAGCAGCTATTATATAATTGAATCTCTGGGAAGCTGTTTTTTCGAACCAATTCACAAGAATATATACCGGCTTTTTTAATATTTTAGGTATCCACTCTCTTGATAATATACTTTTTGGAACATCCTCATGAACATCATAAATCACCCGCTTGCCATGAAGTTTCAACAACAACCCTATCGGTAGTAATTCCGGATCGTGAAAATGGTAGATATCAGCATTAATTTTAAGCGCCTTTCGATAGGCCAACCACACAGTCCTTGTCATTCTCTCAAATCTGTTCATTGGCTTTGAAAGAGGGACAATCCTTATCCCCTCCACGACATCGTCTTTATCATGCTGGGCAATTAGCGTAACATCATACCCAGCCTCTGTCAGAGACTTTGCCTCCTTATGAAATATCCTGGTGTCGAACGGAGGGTGAACTGATGTGAGGATACAGATTTTATTCATCCGGTTGATTGCTCTTCAATTCAGAAGGAGTGAGGGTCTATTCAATGCCTGGACAGAAAATATGCCCTTTTAAGGTGAATTCTGTATCTGCAATGAATGATTTCATCTTTTTCTAAATATGTAAAAAAACAAGTCTCTAAAATCCGAATTAGATGTTATTCAGCAAAAATTTCACAATACGTTTAGCTGCTTTTCCTCCCCCATATAAGTCTTCATCAAAATTAGATTTTCTATTCAGCATTTTCTTATAGCACTTATATATTTTGTCCTGATCTGTACCAGCAAAAATATTATATCCTTTATCATATAATTCAACCCATTCCATTTCTGGATATTTAGCTATTGTGGCACAATGTTTTTTAAAGAAAAAAGCTTCTTTTTGCAATCCACCACTATCCGTAATAACTAATTTACAATTTTTTAATAATTCAATCATATCAAGATAACCTACTGGATCGATAACTTTAAAATTCAATTTTAAATCATTTTTTTGCACCACCTTTTTTGTTCTTGGATGTAAAGGTACTATAACAGGCACTTCATTATGAATTTTATTTAAAGCATTAATTACAGAATTCAATATGGTTATATCATCTGTAATTTCTGCACGATGAATTGTACAGAGAATAAATTCCTTTAAATTATAATCTTTTATAATAGTTGAACTTTCAGAAGATTTTTTTGAATAAAAAAGTGCAGCATCTTGCATAACATCCCCACTTAGAATGATTTTTGTGCCGAATTTTTCAACATTTTCTTTTTCTAAATTTTGGAAAGACACCCTAGTTGGACAAAAAACAACATTACTCATTTGATCCGCAACGATCCTATTTACTTCTTCTGGGTATTCTAGATGATAGCTTCGCAATCCTCCTTCAACATGGGCAATAGGAATATGCAATTTAACAGCTGCAAGTGCACCTGCTAAGGTGGAATTCGTATCACCATAGAGCAATACATAATCAGGTTCTTCTTTTAATAATACTTCTTCAATTTTTTGGAGCATAAGGCCTGTTTGCTTACCATGATTTGAAGAACCAATATCTAAGTTATAAGCAGGCCGAGGAAGAGCAAGTTCTTCAAAAAAAATCTTAGACATATTAGCGTCATAATGCTGACCAGTATGAACAATTATTTCTTGTATTTGATAAACTTTAGCAATTTCACGCGATACAACAGCAGCTTTAATAAATTGAGGGCGTGTACCAACGATAGTAGCTATTTTTTTTATATTTTTTTTATCAGCTTTTCTCATGTAATGCTCTCTGTCTCCTTACTTTGAAATTAAATGTATTCTTTAACTATCAGTAGAGCTAAATTTTACAAACGAATTAGAAATTTTATACGGATACTTATAAAAAGAGTGGAGGAGTCGTTTTAAGGAACTTGTTTAATCATTAATCAGTAGCATCAGAATACCAAACACGGAGAAGCCCATTTTTGTCAACTTCAGCTGTTTTTGGTAATTTCCAAGATGGGTTCCATTTTAATCGATCAGATAAAAGGTAATTACTTTGTAATAAAACTTTTCCATTTTTTCGGTCAAGAATGACTCCTTCGTAAAACGTTATTTTCCCTATATCCGTCATTGCTGCATACATAGGTTTTGTCCGTCCTGATATTCTACCAGAGTTAACTAAACCCTTTATTAAATCAATCCCTTTCTCAACGCTAGTCCGCAAAAAGTGAATTCCCCTAATTGGAACACAGTGAAACAGGTAGTGTGGCTCAATATTATTATCTCGCATTTTATTATATAATTCCACCAAAATATCTTGGTTATCATTTACGCTTTTTAGAAGAACGTTTTGAGAATAAAGATGAGCTCCTAAATCAGACATTTTCTTAAATGCCTTTTCTACCTCAGGAAAAAATTCAATAGGGTGGTTAATTTGGGTGGCTACTTCAAAGCGTAGAGAAGGTTTATTTCTGAATAAATTCTCAACATTTTCGTCTATTCGCTTTGGGTCTTGTCCGGGAACTCGAGTTCCAATCCTTACAATTTTAATATTCGGGGCATATTCAATCAAAGCATTTAATAAGAAATCCAAACGCTGAGGGATAATCAATGGATCTCCACCAGTAATAAGCACTTCACTAAGCGATTTCTTATTTATTTCATTTCCACAGTATTTTGCCACTTCAATCAACTGTTTTTCAGTCAATGTATGTTTTTCATAATTACTGCGAAGACAATAACGACAATGAGCTAAACAAACCAAAGTTGGCTCTATAACTAATGATTTGCAGTATAAACGTTCAACCCCTGGAATTTCTTCATCGCTATCAGAAATATCTGTGTCAGCTTCATAATGTTTTAGATTTTGTTCAATAGATTCAAATCCTTCTTGTTTATTAATCAGATACTGTAGAGCAAGGCCCTGATAAGCATTTGAGTCTTTGCCATACGAGGACTCTAAAAAAGAGAGTTTTTCTTTAAGGAAGGGCGTGATTTTTTCAGGAAATTTCTTTATTGACATTATCATTTCCTCCTCAGGCCTTATTTTTTCTAAGAGGTCGAGCTGGATTTCCAACATATGTTTGCTTTGCGGGTAAGTCCTCAATAACAACTGTACCCTGGCCAATGATTACATTGTTACCTATAGATATATTTTCACGAATCACTGAATTTGGTGCTATTCTTACATCTTTTCCTATTAATACATTAGAAGAAATAATAGACCCTGCTGTTACTTCGCTTCTTTGTCCAATAATAGAAGCAGCCCCAATATGAACAAGGTCATCAACCTTAACATCCTTACAGAGTACTGTATCTTCAATCATAGCACGCTCAACTGTACTATTTGTCCCAATCCAAACATTATCTTCAATTAAAATTTGACCTAGCTGAGGAGTATGAAAGGGAATTCCATCTTCATTCTTGATAAAGTTCCATCCTTCACTTCCAATTACTGCCCCATCCTTAATAATACAAAATTTCCCTATAGTTACTGGACCATTAATTACAACATTGTTAAAAATTTTCGAATTGTCTCCAACATATACATCCGGTCCAACTATAGAGTAAGCGCCTATCAAGACATTTCGACCAATTCCTGCTTTTTCTGAGACGAGTGCATTCGGGTGGACTTGATTTATTGGAACAGATGTAAAAAACTCATGAAGAATATAAGCCAAATCTAACTCAGGATTTGTTGACATAATAAACCCTGTGTAATTAACCCCTTGCAACTTTTTGTCAGAAATGAGTAATATATCGCCCTCTTCTTTTTGCTTTTTACGGCGTGCACGTTTTAGAATTTCAGGTGTCTTTATGGAATGGAGGCTTTTTATTAAAAAGTCTTCTCCAATTAGAGATTTATTAAGATATTCGGCTATCTCCGATGCATGCACATCGAATCTCTTTCTATGAAACATCATACTTTCCTCCTAACACAAATTTATTGCCTTTCATTTAATCTTTTTCAGAGGTTTAGCCGGAACCCCTGCAACAACCATTCCTGGTTCAACATTTTTAAGAACAACAGCTCCTAATCCAACCTTGGCTCGATTACCGACCTGGATCTTTTCTTTTATCACACTATTTGGGGCAATCCAACAATTTTTACCGATACTGGCTCCTCCACAAATAACAGAGTTTGCCATAATCAATGTATTTCGATCTATAAAAACATTATGTCCAATTTGAACTAAATCGTCAACTTTGCATCCTGTGCAAATCATAGTTTTTCCGAGAGTTCCAATCTCTACTGTTGAACATGCTCCAATCCAGACATCATCTTCTATAAGAATCTCGCCTAAATGCGGGAAATGGATGGGATTTCCATGTTCGTCATATTCAAATCCAAATCCCTGGCCGCCAAGAACGCTATTAGCTTTTATGACACATCGTTTTCCCATAGTAACTTTGCCTTCTATTTTTACACCTGAACCAATGATACAATCATCTCCAATAGAGACATTTTTGCCTATATGAACAAAAGCACCTATTTTTACATTATTGCCAATTGATGCCCCTGGTTCGATAATCGCAGATTGATGTATTCTTACATCTAAAGCCTTTTTGAAAAAATTATTAAGGATGCGAATAAAATCTAATCTTGGATTATCGGATGTAATAGTAGAGATCGTGGCTTTCTTGGCCGTTTCACGATCACAAATTGCCAAAGCAGGACGACAAGTCTCAAGTAATTTTAAGTTTTCTGAAGTAAAGCTTCTTACCCAAACTATATCTTCTTTACCACATTCATGAAGGTCAGCTGGCCGAAATATGGACATACTTTTTCCTCGCAGAGGTTTGTTGAGAAATCTTGAAACTGCTAAACCTGTTATAATATCCAAAATTTAGTACTCCTTCATAAAAAAATGTTCTAACAATACAAAACACTTAATCAAAGATCTTGTGACTTTATTTAAATCTTTTTCTGATTCTTCGAGATTTCCCCTCTGTACGCGGGAGTTTTCCAAAAGGAATTAGTTCTATACGAGGTGTAAAACTTAATTCTCTCTTACACCTCTGAATAAAAAACGATTTGATTATATTAGAATTTTCCTCTCCAACTTTTTTATATAGTTCAATACGCAAAAAAAGCTGATTTACGGGGGGAGGAGTATCCAGAACAATTTCAAACTCACCACTAAACCATTCAGATCTTTCTGACAATATATTGGCAATTGCGTTTGGATAAACATTGATTCCTTTTACAGTAATCATATTGTCTGTCCGCCCTAATATGAGAAATCTAAAAGAGCTTCGTCCACAAGTACATTTTTTTGTTGAAACTATTTTAATAAAATCCCGTGTTCTAAAGCGCACAAGAGGTTGAGCTTCTCTTTTAAGATGTGTAAGAACCAATTCACCTTCTATCCCATCTGAGATAGGCAGGTTTTTTTTATTTAAGGGATCGATTAATTCAACATATAGAATTCCTTGTCCATGGAAATGCAAGCCTTGTCTTTCATTGCATTCAGAACCAAAGATGCTTAAAACATCTGCCATACCATAATTTGCATCAATAGCCTTCATTTTCCACGTCTCTTCTATTCGAGACCGAATTTTTGGGTTTTGTATACCTGCCTCACCTCCAAATATTGCTTTTTTCAGCCCAAGATCAACTGGGGATAGATTAAATTTGCTGGTCAATAAATATTCAAGCCTTGAAAGATAAGAGGGAGTACAAGAAATTGCTGTTGGTTGCAACTCAAGAATAGTTTGAATCAATTTTTCAGAATTACCTACTCCAAAAGGAATAATAGTAGCGCCCGTTGCTTCCAGACTAAGATGATCTGTAATACCCCCGGCCCAAAGGCAGTAATTTAAACAATGAATAACAGTATCGTGTGAGGTCAATCCTGCACAATGAAAAGCCCTCCGGCCTGCTTCAATTGTTGCTGCTAAATCATTCTCAGTTAGGATAATGTATAATGGTTTTCCTGTTGAGCCGGAAGTAATATGCACTCGCCGCAGATTCTGTGAATTTTCATGTGTAGCTAAACGGCCATAAGGGGGGAAGATATTCTGCTCTTCAATGATTTCATTTTTGTATGTAAAAGGCAGATTTTTAAAGTTACTGATATCTACTACCTGATTGTTACTTAAGCCAAATTTTTTATACTTTTCTTTGTAAAAAAAACTATTTTTAATAACATATTTCATTTGAAGGATAAGAAGATGTTTATCAACTTTTTCATAACACTCTTCATATAACAACTTTTCAAAATCATCAATTTGGTTATTCATTGCAATTGCAATTTTTTGATATTTTACTTAATAATCCATCTAAGCACTTCAAAGGTTTCGGCGTATTTGGCACCCACCTGAGTTCCCCTGGTTATGGCCAAAGATCGGATAAATTCACCAGTAGCATAAAAACGGTCTGTTTGGGATTTATAGCAACTGAGTGCGGCTATCTTTCTCTTGAGATTTTCTTCTGATAAACATATAAAACATGTTGTATTAAAACTCAGGTTGTTCCAAGGCATCTCATAACCAAGGATAGAAGCTGATAGTTTAAAAGCACGAAGGCCTTCCATAGCAACTGTTAAGTGATCTTGATGCAAATCTCTTGGAGAAGGTAAAAAAACAAGATCAGGCTTGATTTGGTTGCCAATATTAATAATCTCATCAAGAATTTCTTGTCTGTCTCTTTCGAAACAACGAACCTCAAAACTCTTAACCGATACATTCGATTGAGGTATCCCTAATTTCTTTGTAGCTTGCATCAACTCTTTTACTAAAGCATCAGGAGGTTCATCTTTATTAAGGGATTTCTCACAATCTGAAAAGGCAACATAGTGAACATCCTTCCCCATTTCAATAAACTTGGCAATAGTGCCACCACAACCGAATTCGCCATCATCTGTATGTGGGGCTAAAATAAGAATAGTTGATACATTATGTAACATAAATTTTTCCTCTATTTAATAAAATTATAATAGACTCATGATAAACTTTTGTAAATTATTTTTAGTTTATTTTCCTCGTTTTCCCAGTTCAATATTTTTGCGGCTTCTTTAACATTTTTTTTATAAATTTCCAGTTGCTTTGGGTTTTCTAATAATCTATTAATTATACATGCTAATTCTTGTGGATCTCCTTCAGGGTAAGTTTCGCCAATTTTATACTCCATTACAATTTTCCTCATATCCGGCAGATCAGTAACCAAAACAGGTACACCAGCCTGAATATATTCAAATAGTTTATTAGGAAGAGCATAACGGTAATCCAAATTTATACTTGAGGAGGATGAAATGCCTATTGATGCACAGGCTGTGTAATTTAGGAGAACTTGATTATCTACGTATGCATGGAAAAAAACTTTGTTGTTAAGAGATTTCCTTTTTACTAAATTGTGAAGTTTATTATTGAGTATGCCGCCGCCCATAAAAACAAGTACTGCCGCCGGCAGAACCAGTTCCATTGCGGCTACTAAGTCTTCCAATCCTGCATTTGACGCAAATCCTCCCTGAAAAAGTAGAATTTTTTTATCTTTCGGAATATGCAAATTTTTTTTTAATAGGTTTATATCCTGAATATTCGGATTATTGCTATTCGGAATATTTCTTATTACAAATGGTTTTTTAATCCTTGCAAAGGCTGATAAATAATTTGCAATACTGTCAGATACAGTGATAACTGCATCTGACCTTCGCATTAAGAATTTTTCTAAAATATTTGAAAGTTGTTTCTGAGCGGATACTACAAGAGATTTTCTATAATTATAATTGCTCCACAATTCATGAGAATCATAAATCAGCTTTGATTTCAATTTTAGAGAAATTACAAATCCTATGGGTAAAGCGCTGATATCATGGCAATGTACGACTTTAGGATTTAATTTAGTTCCTTTCCAGGCTATTCTAATAAAACACTCCAAATATTTAAATATTTGAATAAAAGGATGTTTAGGCCATTTCTTGGTCGTTAGTTTAAACCTATATAATTCATAGTTATCCTGTTTCTCATACTCAGGTAGGCTTTCAGAATGCAAAGCATATACAACTACTCTATATCCCATATTGTGTACAGTCGCACATTCTCTCAGTATTCTTGAGTCATTAACAAAATCCTTTAAAACAATCATCAATACAGTATCCATTAAAACAACCTACTCCTCATATTTCTTTCAGTATTGCCCTAATAGCATATATAGATAAAATAACAAAAAGAGGCATTATCCATCCGTTATGGATTAATATGCCTCCATAACCTGTTCCGACAAAACCACTCATAAAATATATTATATTAATGAAAAGAGCCAATAAGAATACTCCTTTTTTATTGGCAAGCTTAGTTACAAAGAAAATATCCATAGACTGAATAATTATTCCGAGCAGTACCATCGAAAATAATGCCATTAAAGGGCCAAAACTAATCAGCCACTGGCCAAAGAACACGGTTGGCATTGATCCCCCGACGCCGGAAGAAAATGCCTCAGGAAATGCAAATTCTTTAATTTTTACTGTGTATGGAATGCTTTCAAAAGGCAAAATACCGCCAGGATTAGGCAAAAATGAAGAAATTCCAAGACTCCCAAATTTTTCCCAATATAGCTGGTAGTGAAAAAAAGGCATTATTTGTCCAATGCATATTCTCCGTATAATACCTGAAAAAATAACTCGAAAACTTCGTCCAATATTACCCATGAAAAACATAGACATAGATGTTAGGAGAGTGCCGATTAATATACTCATAGAAATAAGCTGTTTTTTCCTGATCGATCTTTTTAAATATATATATGCTATTAGCAATATTATTAAGAGAAATACTACGGGAGCCTTCATTAAAGACATAATATTTACAAAAATATTAAAAAGTAATAGAAAGTAAAAAAGCAGCTTATACTTTATTGCAACTTTTTTCATAAAAAAAGCAATTAGCAGCAATAATAATGGGAGATTGACCATAAAAATTCTATATCTGTAATAGTGTCCAGTAAATTGGTTAATAGACAATTCCCGTAAATAAGCCAATTTTCCATATGAAAATCCTTTAAAAACACCTTCAATTGGCAATATCCCCAATTCCCGACGGTAAATCATAAGAACAACAAAGGAAATAAAAAATAACAAAATCAAAACAATAAATGTAAAATTGGATTTATCTAAAGAAGTTATATTTATTTCTTTAGCTAAAAGAATTCTGGTTTTTTCCTGAGCTTTGTAACCGGTAGCAATGTTTACGACAATCATTCCCAGAGGAATAAGAAACAATCCTGCAGTTGCATATAACCATGTATACAAAAGAAGATCCGGCCTTTTATCTAACCCTGGATAGTTGAAATGGAACACATTCAATAAAACAGAACCAATATAAATAATCACAAGATAATTAAGCATAAAAAAAGTTGATATGAGAGGGATTTTCACTGTGCCAGCGGCTATTTTTATCAACCAATATGCTAAATATAAAGCTATACACGAAGCAAATATTATTAATATACTCAAATAACTATGAATCATAGGTCAACCTACACAAACACCTCATTTAATCTGGGATTGTCTTGATGCAAATTTGAAACAGAAAAAAAGTTCGATGAAATACCTAATAGATGCAGCAACAACATACAATGATAAGGTAAGCTTTATATTATTATAACTCCCCCCAATATAAAATACCGCCGCAACTGCAATTAAATAAAATGTTTGAAGTATTAAATTAAATTCTTGTTTTTCAGAAACAAGCAAAGAAGTGCTAATGGGAGAGACAACAAATGTTATTAAAAATAAAGGAGATAGTATTTGAGCATAAACTCCAGCTTCATACCACATATTACCAAAAATAAACGAAAATATTTGGGGCCCAAAGAGCCCAATAATAAGAAAAGGCACAATTCCTACAAAAAATAGACCTAAAACCGTTTTCCTTAATATTATTTTAAAATTCCCTTTTGTGTTTTTTGCCTCGGAAGCTCGTTGAAAAAAGATTTTTCCGACCGATGTCCCTATATTTATAATAGGAATTGCAAGCAACTTATTTCCTAAAAAATAAAATCCCGCAATTTGAGTTGAGAAAAAATGGGCTAACATAATTGCTGGAACCTGAACAGCAACTTTATTAGCCAGAGTCGCCCAAGTTTGGAACTTTGGAAATTTACTATACCGTCGTGAAATCAGCCTTATTTCCGCCAAAGAAATTTTATCCTTACTGAAATTGCATATCTGCATACAAGTTTTCTTAAACAGAAAAAAGACAGCAGTCAATTGTCCAGCTATTTGTCCCCAGACTAAACCTCCTACTCCTGGATTTAAGAGCATTCCTGAACTTAGAGAAACGCCATTCTTAGTGCTAGAGGTTATTACTGCAGAAGCAGCAGTAAGCTTAAATCTTTTTTTACGGATGCACCAGGAATTTAAAACTTCATAATTCCCCATTAAAAATATGCTTAGGGGAGCAAACCAGAGCCATAAGGCAAGTGAGGGAGAGTTTAATTGCTGAGATGCAAAATTTCGGAAAATTGATACCAAAGCAAGACTTAGAAGGCTCATTCCAATGATAATAAATTCTGATAGATATATTATATTTTTTGCATCCTTATTTTTTTTTGGGAGTAAAATCGCATTGGAGTACTGCCAGGAAGAAATTGCTCCGATTATAGTAACTATTGATAAGTAAAGGGCATAAACACCAAACTGTTCAGGTGAGAAAATACGGCTGAGAAAAGGAGAAGCGGCAATACTCACAAGTTGTGCAACAAGACTTCCGCTAAAAATGGTAAAAAAGTCCAATACAAAACGATTTCTTTTTAGCATGTTAAAATATGATAAAATATTAAATCTAGCCATTTTTTTGTCAATTAGGGTCATTTTTTTTCATATGAGAAGCATATAGGAAAAAAGTATTCCAATAGCTGTCTATTAATAAAGCTCCATCTACATAAACAATGTCATCAACCTTCCCGGTTTTTTCAGCTTGGATTAGCTTTATTGCATACTTCCTTTGTAAATTCCACACTATTTAATATAGCCTAAACTTTTTAAATGACGATACGTTATTTGATCTATATCAGTAGGTTCTATATCAATGTTTTTAAAATATTTATTCTTTTCACACCGAAATAAATAGGAGCCTCTCCTTTACTTTTAGTCTCAGCACCCAGAACAAATTGTTTGCCCCATAAGCCCTTATCTCGTTGTGCAATTTTAAGCCCCCATTTCAAATATGCAGCAGAGCCGCTTGTAATTGCAGTTGCCTGGCTTAAAATGTGATGAACACGTGAAAATTCTGTTTTAAGAATCATACGAAAAAATGGCCTATAATAGTATGGTAGGATTGAAAGATAGTTATCAGGCCATAGTTCTCTTATGTCTACAACTACAGGTAGATTATGCTTTACTCCAAAAAGAACCGCCTGTTCACTAATTTCAAGTGTTGGTAATCATATAAAAATAAGATCCGGGTACTTATCAGCTGAAATTTGTGATATCTCATAAGCAAACTCCTTTGCTACTAAGCGATTATGCCTCCACCTGTCAAGAGATATGCTATGCCTGGAGTTCCCCCAAAAATTTACGTATCGAAGAGACTTAGTTGCAAGCTATGAGTTTTCAGCATAGATTTAAGGCTCTGAGAGCCCTTTCTTTGTCTAAAAAGGAACTCACGAATACCCTCGGCAAGGGCATAGAAGCGAAAATCCGCTACTCCGAACACTCGCTGGGCTGCTTTTAAAGCATGCCCGGCTAAAAGCTTCAGTTTTGTTCTAATTCCCAGGTAAACCATAGCAAAATAAGCTACAGCCAGTACCAGAGCCATCATGTTTTGCAGCCTCCTGTAAGTAAGCAGACGGATGTCCTCTACCTGATAACTCTGTTTAATAAATCGTATTGTCTCTTCAATTTTCCACCGGCTCATATGCGATTCAACAACTTTCCATAAAGATTTACGGCTTTTCTTCAGCTTAATATTTGTAAGCAACATCATCGGCTTCTGGCCAAATCCCCGAATCACAACTAAATAAAGTTTCTCTTTTCTCTCGGGGAGTTTGACAGGACGATATCCAAACTCCAGATAATGTAATCTCTCTTTACCTTTATCTTCTTTGACGATTCTTTCTGCATAAGGCAAAGGACACGTTCTTGCTATATCCATAATAGATGTCTTTCTGCCTCGATAAATTATATGCCTCTCTCCGGTTGAACGGATAATAAAACGCAACTTCTCAGATAAAAAGTAATGGATGATATACCTTCTGTCCCCGCCTCGGTCCATAATCCAAATACCACGGCCTTGAGTATAGCTGGAAACTTTATCTACAGCCTTGCAGATCTCAGTGTTTTCACTTTGAAAATCAGGCCCTGCCTGAGAATAAAGCCTTGTGTAAAGCGGTATTATCTTTGTTTTCCCAATCTCGGTTCCAATCACATTACATGTCCAATAACCATTGGCAATCTCGCCCTCACTGCCATCACGAACCCTGGCCAGATGCTCCATCTTTTCTGCATATTTTTTCCGGATATCAGACGGGTCTATCACAAGAAGACTATCTTTTTTTATATATGCTGCTGCCATCTGCAGTACAGAGTCGATTATCTTTGAGTAAAGCCTGCTCCTCCCTAGTTGACGGGAAAGTCTATACTCTGTTTTCCTAAGGGGTATCTTTTCCCCAAGAGCACGGGCTATCTCAGTAAGACGAACACAACGACGTGCTTGTATCCCATAAACGGCCTCAGCTATGAATCGACGCCCAACTTTGGGAAGCCCAGCAGAAAGTTCCCCCGAAAATTTTATTATTTGCTCTCGCAATAAAGTACCCCCATTTTTTGCTTTTCCACTTGTGTTTTTATGTAACTATTAGATATGATTAGGGTTGCATGCTTCTTGCCCTAATTTTTGGGGGAACTCCTGATATGTTATGCGTATAGCCAGGGCCATAAAGTAAACGTATGCGATAGTTCTTTCGGATATCAACTGTTGTAGATGAGTTAAATCGCTGATATCTCATCTGGTGGTTAAAGGTTGACGACCACTAAATAACATTATGTCCAGAAGTAATCAATGCCTTTGCAAGCATTCCGCATCGATATAATCGATTATCTCCATCTAATCCAGGTAAAAAATCACTGATTTCGACAAGCCAGATTTTCATAAGCTACATCATACCTATCCAATTTCATATAGCCACTTATAAACACAACGAAATATAATTTGAATAGAAATAATGGTCGTGTCTGAAAAGTAGAAGTTGTCCCGACGAGAATTATTTCATTTTTCAGACACCAAAGAAATAATTGTCTAAACACTTTACATTTTTTCCTTCAGTAAAGTCTTATAATTTACGAATTCATATCCCTTACTTTTACAATAGTCAATAAGTCATATATACCAAATGCTACAGTACTGCAAAGTATTCTTTACTCTGTTTTTCTGCTTTCCTCAATAGTTCAGTAGTTTTTCCTTTGGCGTGTTCTACCTGATTGCGAATTTTTCCAACCCGCTTATTCTTTTAAACATCTTATACTCTTCTTTTATGCCATCATAGTTATCGTAACAAATACCATGCACTCCAACATCGAACTCATATTCTTTCACTAAATCAATAGCCTTTCTTGCTTGCCTCAGAGCATAATTCAACCCTTTCCCATTATCGACTGCGACAAAAAACGTCGAATCAACAGCATTTGCTTTATCAAACTTTAGTAACTTCTCAAGGTTATTCCAGATATCTTTTTTGAATAGCCAAGTCATCTATTGTTGTTGGTATATCTGGTGTAACATGTACCACTGGAGTAGTAGGACTAAGATTCAAACATCGCCTCATTTTAGTATCTTTGTAAATCCTAGGAGTAATCTCTGGTTAAATCCATATTTATCAACAAGACACTTGATTAAATCCCAATTGTTTATATAATATTTTGTGGAAATGTTTAAAATTTCACTATTGAATCTTGCAAGTTTTATCCAATTGCATACCCAGGGCTGTTCATGAATACCACCACTACCATCAACAAACTTATTAAAAGAAGGTTCCACTATATCTCCATTCCAGAGGTTGGAAATAAATGTGTTAGATAATAGAATCATATCTTCCCTTGTAAATTCTATTCCGTTCTCAAATGCACGCAACATAAACTCTACATCCTTATTTCCATGGTCTATATCTTCAATAGAATCAGAAACTAGCATACCATTCTCAATATAACCGTTATAAGGAAATATATATGTATCGTTACTTTCACGCAGGCTATTTCTCAAAACTTTTGCTATATTATCAGCAATAATTTTATAATTATCTTCTTTGAAGACCTTCCAGGCATATATATTTGCAGTCCCCATCACAGCCGCCGCATTTAAACAAGTATAGTTTTTTCCATCATAAGTAAGACCAATGTAAAATCCAAATTCTGGTTTATAGTAAGTCGCATTCGTTTCGTTCAGCCAGCCTTTCACTTTATTCTCATCTATCCATCCTCTGCACAAAATCCCTCTTAATAAAACTTTCAAGAACATTCCATAATGGACATAATGCTCTTTGTATTTTTGTATACTCATTAAATCAATGAGAGTTCCTTCGAGACAATTAATTTCTATACTATGTTCATTTTGATCAGTTTTAATATTAAGATCTACTACTATTACTTCCCAATAGCCACTCGTATGAATAATCCGGCTTAAACAACTTCCATCCAAAAATATATTTACTTTTGAATTCTTAATACCTTTTACCCAGAATCTCAAGCGATACAGCCCAGCACCTTCCGAACTAAAATCCTTGATAAGTGTTCCATCTTCCTCAAACTTTAAGAGCTTTGTCCCAAAGTCTATAAGAACGTTTCCAGAGCAATCAGTAAAAACAGGTGGATTCTCATGCTCAATTACTTCAAATCCTTCCCCAAATTCTTCTGCATTTTCAAAACTTCCGTTATTTATAATATTCGTAGAGTATCTGGAGGAAATTAATTTTCCACCAGTCGATTCAACAGCACTCAAAATCGAATTTGCTCTAATCTCAAACTTATTCAACCACTCCTTATTTAGTGTACTTTCATAACAGTCCAAATAAGCATCTAAAATATAACTCTCTTTCCAGGCTAAAATAGCAGAATCATAAGAAGGATATATATCATTTTCAAAAAACTCGTTATATAAGCCATAGGGTTTTATCCTTTGCTCAATATATCCTGCATATCCAGAAATGCCGGTCTCTTGAATGCTGGGCAGATTTATTCTACTGCAGGATGGTAAAAGTTCAATTATTATAAAGACTATGGCGAAATACCATATTTTATTTTTGCTTTTCATTGCTTTAAGGTCACATCCTGGTAAACCTCTAACAGTTTTTCAGTTTCTTTTCCGCAGTTGTATTTCTGTGAAACTGTCATATTCTTCTACTCCTTCCAGTTCAAAGTCTCTTCTATCTGAACTGTATCAGCATAATAATTAAGTATCCATATGTTCAACATTTCTTATTTTCGTTAAGATGTCAACACTTTTTTCTCCGCAATTAAATAATAAATCCAAAATTGATAAACTTTCTACAAATTCACCCCAGAGTTGGGGGTAAAATGAATGAATAAAATCTGAATAAGTTTTATGTTTGCTTTCTTAAATTCTTCTTCTTCTTGATACTTAGCACCACCTTTCCCTGAAAGGTAAGATGTAACATTTAACTTCCTACATATATCTATTAATAACGAAGTAGATTTTCCTTCAACCCCTATTTGAGAAGCAATCTCAAACCTTTTATTTATACTAAGTTCTTTGAATATAAGTTTTATTAACTCAATATTAGACTTTGTCCCAAAGTTGCTTGGTAATGCTTGACACATATGCAAAAGAAGGGCTACAACCTTCAAATGATATTATCCAAATCAAAGGAGGTGTAGCCCGATGGACGAACTCGAAATCAAGATCGTCCTTGATTATAAAGTACCAGAAAAAGGTCTCACACTCAATGGAATTTTGAGGGGCCTCGAAGAGGATAAAAATATTCTGATGCAATCTATGGTGAAGGCCATTCTTCATGCTTTGGAAGAGAAAGCCGTAGAGGAACAGATAACCAGAGAACCGGGCAGATATATCCGTTATGGCCGAAGAAAGAGAGGGAGGATGTTTAGAACTTCCTTTGGGACGGTTCGTTAAGGGACTTTCCGTTTCTTCTTTATCAAGACGGGCTGAAAAAACAAGAACAACAGTCTTTGAGGAAGCTCATGGAAGATATCCTGCTTTTTTCTTTGACCAAAGAGCTTCTGGAGGAGGTGCTTGAACCTGAGAAAGAGCTCGTGGTTGAGCTTGTTGAAGAGATTAAAAAGGGGTTTGAGAAACTGATCAAGGTTCTTTCGCCTGAGAAATATCCCAAAGCCAGCGCCTATATGGAAAACTTCTATCAAAATGCGCTTCTTGTATTTGATTTCTGGCTGGAGGGCAAAGGCTGGATACCTCTGACAACGAATGCGATTGAAAGTGCTTTTAGCCGACTGGTCAACAGGATAAAAAGAATAGGCAGGCGCTGGAGTGAGCAAGGTCTTACGAATTGGCTGGCCATAGCCATGCGAAAAATCTTTGTTCCGAGTCTTTGGGATAAACTCTGGACGGATTATCTCAGGATTAACAAATAACTAACGCTCTCCCGTTTGAAGGTGGAATATGTTTGGATTTAGCATCACCAAGCAACTTTGGGACAAAGCCAAATATTCCATTAATCATAATCAACTTTATAATATTCATTTATCTTTTGAACTACATATTCTTTCTGCCCCTCCGTCAATTATGGATATATTGAAATAAATAGAACAAAAATGATTTATTCGACCTCGTTCACGAAGTCACTATCAAGTTTGTAACGTTTTTTTGATTTCTCACAATTTGCATAGCCATTTTCATCAAAATGAAGCTTTTTGCCTGCTTCACTCATCCATCCTACAATGCGTGCAGGATTTCCAACAACAAGAGCAAAGTCCGGTATATCCTTAGTAACAACTGACCCAGCACCTACGAATGCGAATCGGCCAATTGTATGGCCGCATACAATAGTGCAGTTTGCACCAAGTGATGCTCCTTCTTTAACAAGAGTTTTTCTGTAATATTTTGAACCAACCTGAGGATATTTGCTTCGGGGGTCAATGATATTGGTAAATACCATTGATGGTCCACAAAAGACATAATCTTCAAGAGTTACACCCTCATAAACTGATACGTTATTTTGGATTTTAACAAAGTTTCCTATGGTGACATTGTTTCCAATATTGACATTTTGACCCAAGACACAGTTCTTTCCGACGCGGGCACCAGATTGAATATGAGAAAAGTGCCAGACTTTTGTACTCTCTCCAATTTCTACATTATCATCCACAAATGAACTTTCATGGACAAAATAGTTCTTTTTTTCTAGCTTTAATAAGCGCTGAAGACTGCCATTGTTTTTAAGCGACTTCTGGCCTAATTCCAGAACTTTAAGGACCCGAAGGCCGCTTTGACCATCGGTGCGAGGGGCTCTGCGGGATTCAATACATTCGAGGAAATGCTGGCATTCGGATTTAAGAGGCTCTGCCTTTTCGATAGGGATAGGTTCGGCTGCTTCAGGATGCGGCACAGGCAGGCGTTCGATCCAATCGATTCTATGGTTATAGGAAAAAAGCTTGTTTTCCGGATCGACATCATTAAACACCACCATTTTTTTATCACCGATGACAATGAGTTTCTGTTCCTTATAGGGATGGAGCCATGAGACAAAGATATGGGCTTTAGTGCCGCTGGGGAATGTCATGTTTGTTACTGTAACATCTGTAATATCTTGATTTAGATATTCCCCACCATGGGCTGATACTTCAGAAGGCATTTCACTCAGGAGGGATAGAATTACAGAAATATCATGGGGAGCAAAACTCCAGAGGATGTTTTCTTCGGTACGGAATTTACCGAGGTTTAAGCGGTTTGAGTATATATAATTTATCTTCCCTAGTTCTCCGGAACTAATCATCTCTTTTAGCTTGATGACAGCAGGGTGGTATTCAAGGATGTGACCAACCATAAGGATTTTGTCTTTTTGCTGTGCCAGGGAAACCAGTTCTTCGCCTTCTTCGTAGTGGAGGGAAATAGGCTTTTCGACAAAGACGTCTTTATCGGCAAGGAGAGCTTGTTTAGCAAGAGCATAATGAGTTGCTGCCGGGGTGGATATGACGACGGCTTCGATTTCTGGGTTATTTAATAGTGATTTGTAATCATTTGAAATAGCTAAATCTAGATATTTATTTTGGAAAGATTTAAGCCTGTTTTCGTCAACATCACAAATTGTATGAAGGGCGCTTAATTCATAGAAATTGCGGACAAGGTTTTTTCCCCAGTAGCCGCAGCCTACAACGGCGATGTTTTTTTTCATAGTTTTGCTCCTTCAGTTTTATATCTTTCTTCCGGGCCGGACCGACTCAAATGATTGAAAATTAAAACTTTTCCCTCTCTTCTCAATTCTCACAATCTGCCGATAACCGCTAACTGCCAACTTGTTAATATCCTTTCACCTTCACTTTTCCCCAATCAGCTTTGACCATTATCTTTACCAATTCTTCAAA